>Ga0082335_1000571_pt1 | contig 89820 bp, 85 predicted proteins | sample Subgrocontami58m_FD_72375 | JGI IMG/M metagenome (GOLD analysis project Ga0082335, IMG submission 72375) | Subsurface groundwater microbial communities from S. Glens Falls, New York, USA - GMW37 contaminated, 5.8 m (SPADES assembly) (version 2) ...
ACGTATTAAAAAAGATTGATGCGGGCGATTTGAATCGGCTGAACCTGACAGGGGTGGAGAGGGTGTTGTTTAAGACGAGGAATTCGCAGTTTTGGGACCAGGGGGGCGAGAGATTCAGAAAGGATTTTGTATATCTTACTAATGAAGGGGCAAGATTTCTGGTTGATTCAGGAATCAAGATGGTAGGCATTGATTATCTCTCAATAGAGGAATTTGGCAACAAATCTGCACCTGCACACCATATACTATTAGGGGCGGGTGTTATAATAGTAGAAGGGTTAAACCTTTCCAGGGTTAAAGAAGGGGAGTATGAGATTATATGTTCACCCTTGAAGATAAAAGGAGGGGACGGAGCACCTGCGAGGGTATTTTTGGTGTTTTAGGGTGGAAGTGAGGAATTTTCTTGACTTTTTTTGTAAAAAATGGTAATATCTCTACTGCGTGAAAAAAGGGGGAGAAGATGGCTATGAATAAAACGAATAAAGGGTTATGGATAGTTAGTTTTGTCTTAGCAGTATTTGTGGCATGGTCTATATCAGGTTGTTCTATTAAGATTCACAAGAGGCATCCTGGAGATGAGAAGAAGATAGAAGAACTCTCTTCTGAGGTTGAGGGTCTAAGAAGTGAGGTGGCAGAGAGAGAGAGACAGGCAGAACAGATGAAGAGGGCGAAAGAGGAACTTGAGAAGAGCCTTGAGAATGAAATTCGTGAGGGACAAGTCAAGGTGGAGATGATAAAAAAGGGTCTGGTTCTGACATTTGTCTCAGAGATACTGTTTGATTCAGGGAAAGCTATAATCAGGGCAGAGGCATACGATCTATTGGGCCGCGTGGCAAAGGTGTTGAACGATAGAGTGGCAGACAGGAACATCACTATTGAAGGGCATACAGACAATCAACCCATAAAATATTCGGGTTGGAAATCCAACTGGGAGCTTTCTTCAGCCAGGGCTACGAGCGTCTTGCACTATTTGATTGATAAAGAAAGTGTAGTTCCTGAAAGGCTTTCTGCTACAGGCTATGGCGAATACAGGCCTGTTTCCACCAATGATACCAAAGAGGACAGACAGAAGAATAGAAGGGTGGAAGTCATTATATTGCCAGAGGTAGTAAGCAAAGTTAAGGGCGAGTTACTTGGTAGAGAGGAGAATTTGAAGTAACAGATGAAAACATACGTTGCGAAAAAGAAAGATATAATCAGAAAGTGGTACCTTGTAGATGCCAAGGATAAGGTTCTGGGAAGGCTTGCAACTAAGGTGGCAAGTATATTGCGTGGCAAACACAAGGCTATATATACCCCGTATATTGATACCGGTGACCATGTCATAATAATAAATGCAAGCGAGATAGTGGTTACAGGAGATAAGATGAAATCAAAACTCTACGCGAGGTATTCAGGGTACCCTGGAGGGCTTAAGTTTACTACTCTTTCAACTATGATGGAAAAGGACCCTGCAAAGGTCGTGAGATTAGCTATTCAGAGGATGCTTCCGATTAATCCATTGGGCAGGGATATGATAAAGAAACTAAATATATATAGTGGGCAAGAACATCCGCATAAGGCACAATGTCCTGAGCCACTAAATGTGTAAAGATGGAGGTATGATTTGAGTGAGACTGTAACAACCTATTTAGGTACCGGCAGGAGGAAAGAATCTACTGCGAGGGTTCGTCTCTTACCCGGACAAGGAGAGATAATTGTAAATGAGAGGCCTTTAGACAAGTATTTTGGTAGAGAATCCCTCAGGGTACTTATAAAGCGGCCTTTACAAATGACAGATACCCTCAAGAAATTTAATGTTAAAGCGAGTGTTAGAGGCGGAGGGATGTCAGGCCAGGCCGGGGCGGTATGCCATGGTATAGCCAGGGCATTGCTTACCATGGATGAGAACCTTAAACCGGTACTGCGAAGGTTAGGATTTCTTACCCGTGACTCTCGTATGAAGGAGAGGAAAAAGTACGGGCAGAAAGGTGCCAGAGCAAGATTCCAATTCTCCAAGCGGTAATTCAAAACTCGACGCGGGGTGGAGCAGCCTGGAAGCTCGTCGGGCTCATAACCCGAAGGTCAGTGGTTCAAATCCACTCCCCGCTACCAAAAACAGGGACGGTTCTATTTTTGAATGAGAAAAAAGACAGTTTTGTTTCTTAATCATTGAGTAAAAATAGAACCGTCTCATTTTTATTTATAAGGTAAAAATGGGCAAGGTTTTAGGGTTAGCTGGTAGTCCCCGCAAAGAGGGGAATACAGACCTCTTGCTTGCAGAGTTCTTGAGAGGGGCAAGAACCAGGGGTTACGAGGCAGAGACAATATTTGCAAGAGAATTAAAGATAGCCCCATGCAGTGAATGTAATACCTGCTTTAAAACAGGCGAATGCGTTGTCCATGACGACATGGACAAACTTTATAAACCATTAGTAGAAGCAGACTATGTAGTTGTTGCTACTCCGATTTTCTTTATGGGCCCCCCCGCCCAGCTCAAGGCATTGATAGACCGCTGCCAGGCATTGTGGGCAAAACAATATATCCTTAAGTTCCCATTGAGAGACAAAGATACAAAGAGCCACAAAGGATTCCTAATAGCCACTGGAGCCTTGTCCCAGGGAGAGAAGGTATTTCAAGGGACTATTGCTACGGTCCAGGCATTCTTTTATACACTTGGGATAAAATATAGTGGTGAACTCCTATTCCATGGCGTAGAGGGAAAAGGAGATATACTGACTCATAAGGGGTCAATGGAACAGGCGTTTCTAACAGGGCAGAGATTTGTAAGCTAAAAGGATAAATATGGCAGTCCAGATTATGGATGCTCAAGGTATACAGAGGGCTATAACCAGAATAAGCCATGAGATATTGGAGAGGAATAAAGGGATAGAAGGCCTCGCTATCGTAGGTATCAGGACAAGAGGGGTATTTCTTGCTGAAAGGCTTGCCTCTTGTATAAAGGGAATAGACGAGGGTTCGGTCCCTGTTGGTATTATTGATATTACCTTGTACAGGGATGACATTACCACAACCTCACACCAACCCGTGGTACATACGACAGAGATTCCATTTGATATAAAGGATAAAAAGATAGTTCTGGTAGATGATGTCCTGTTTACAGGTCGCTCTATTAGATGTGCATTAGATGAGTTGATTGATTTTGGCAGGCCCAGGAATATCCAGTTAGCTGTGTTGATAGACAGGGGGCACAGAGAACTTCCGATAAGGGCTGACTATGTTGGAAAGAACGTTCCTACCTCTCTCAAAGAAGTAGTTAATGTCCGGCTTAAAGAGATTGATGGTATTGATGAAGTAGTAATTGAGGACTCAAGATAAGCAATGAAGAGAATCGTAACGGAAAAGGAAAAGAAATTAGATGAATTTTCACCCACAGATTTCAGGTATGCGGTTTGTGACTTAAAACCATATCTGACTGAAGAGGCATTTATAAGATATAAGGCAAGGGTAGAATCTGCCTTAGCGAACGTCCTGGCTAAACACAGGATATGTTCCCATGGTGTTGCTCAGGAAATAATCAAATCTGCAAATTCCATAATTCCAGGAGATGTATATAAGGAGGAAGAAAGAATTCACCATGACATAAGGGCATTGGTTAATGTAATAAGAAATAGAGTCAGCAATAAGGCAAAGCCATTTGTGCACCTTGCTGCCACATCTTATGACATAGTTGATACTGCGAATTCCTTGCGGTTTAAAGAGGCAGCAGAAAATGTCCTCATACCTGATATGTTGAAACTCGAAAAGATATGGATTGATATGGCAGTCAGGGAAAAGAATACATTACAGATTGGCAGGACACATGGTCAACATGCAGAGCCTGTTACATTTGGTTTTGCCATTGCCTTATATGTCCATCGCTGGGGAGAGAGAATACTCAAAGTAAGAGAAACAACGGATAATTTAAGAGGTAAATTTTCTGGTGCAGTAGGTGCGTACAATGCATCCTCTCTATTCTTTAATGACCCTGAGAAATTAGAAAAGGATGTCCTTTCAGAATTGGGCCTAAAACCCGCAGAGATTTCTACGCAGATAGTTCCTCCTGAACCATTAGCAGACTTTATCCACACAATAGTCTCCAGTTTTTCTGTGTTAGCAAATTTCTCTGATGACATGCGCCATTTACAGCGTTCAGAGATAGCCGAAGTTGGTGAGGCGTTTGAGGAGAAACAGGTAGGCTCTTCTACTATGCCACAGAAAAGAAACCCGATAAATTTTGAGAATGTCAAAAGTATGTGGAAGGCATTTATGCCGCGTATGATTACCGTGTATATGGATGAGATTTCTGAACACCAGAGGGACTTAACCAATTCCTGCTCCCAGCGATATTTGCCGGAGCTTTTGGTGGCATTTGACTCCAGCATAAGAAGATTGATAAAGGCCTCAGCAAAGATGAAGGTTGATAAAGAAAGGATGTTAAGGAACTTTAGGCTCAATGAGGATAAAATCTCTGCAGAACCCTTATATATAATTCTGGCTGCATTGGGACATCCGGATGCCCATGAATATGTGAGGCAAAAGACTAAAAGTTCTATTGCGAGTAATAAACCCCTTACAGAAATTGTTCTGAGCGACCCTGCAATAAAACATTACCTGAACAATCTAAAGCCTCATCAGAAAGAGATTATTTTCAACCCATCAAAATATACAGGTATTGCTGCAAAGAAGACAGAAAAGATTGCATCTTTCTGGAAGAAAAGACTGAAAAATTTGTGAAATGGAAAGTTTGCTTATGGTATAGGAAAGTATATTTACCCCGACTCGTAAGATATGCAGAAATTCTCTACGATAATTTCTGCATACTCGTCGGGGTCTGCGCAAAATCGCCAGAAGCTTCTGCCTGAGGCGATTTTGCTTGACATGCGGCTATGATAGTCTCATCATGAGTTGCGAATATCTTCTGTCCTGGCATAACCACAATAAAATCCTCCTCATCCCATTGTCCGTCTATTAATTTTCTCAACAGGCGCACATCACCTTTCAAATTTTCATATTCCCAACCTTTCTCTTTTGCTTTTGCCCTAATCTCTTCTTCGTATTTTGGGAATCTCTTGTCCATATCAATATATGCATATTTACGGTAATTCCTTGTCCAATCACCCAGCGTCTCTATTAGATACTTAGCATTCTCTTCGCCATATCTTCTGACATATTCCTCATAACTCATAAGTCCCAACTGGCGGTTCACTGACTCAGAGACATTTTCCAAATTAATATGGTCCCGTTCTATCCATCCGGTTGTCTCAAAATACGTTCCCGGATTGTTAGCGAAGTATTCATCATAGCGTTCCTTAGAACCTAAAAAAAGTGTAATGCAATCATGTGCCCTCGGTACCACAATCTTTACCTTATTCGCCTTGATGCCCACTATACCATTGTTGCATAACCCGTATCCCAGGAGAATAGCCTCGTATTTATCTTCATCCACGCTGTCTATCTCCTTTTGTAACTTCATGGACATCCCTTCTTGTTTGAGGTCATGTAACCCCTGGGTAATAAAAGTAACATCTATAATATTCTTAGATTCGGCTACACAGAGGCATACCTCACGATACATGACCTCACAGGCAATAATTTTCAATCGCATAATTTACAGTATGGCATATAACAGGTCGTTTGTCAAGAATGTTGTAAAATGTGAAAAATGTGTAAAAAATCCTTGACAGAATGTGGTTGTTGTGGTAAGATTGTTTTAGGTTTTGAAAAGTATAAGCCCTTTTAAACCAGCACATGAGAGGCTGGTAAAGGAGAGGATAATGTATCATAACTTAACGAAGAATTTAATCCCCCCTTTATTCTTTCAGAATGAAAGAAGGGGGGATTTTTTTATGGTGAAGATATGGTGAAATGGACAAGAAAAGACCTATTAGGCATAGAGGAGTTGAGTGTAGAGGAGATAGTCCTAATCCTTGAGACCGCGGAGTCTTTTAAGGAGGTATCTACCAGGTCAATAAAGAAGGTCCCTGCCCTGCGGGGCCAAACTGTAGTGAACTTCTTCTTTGAGCCGAGCACGAGGACAAGGACGTCTTTTGAACTGGCTGCAAAACGCTTAAGTGCAGATATTCTGAATATCAGCGCCTCTACCTCAAGCGTGGTAAAAGGCGAATCATTAAAGGATACTGCCAGGAATATAGAGGCGATGAATGTGGATATTATAGTTGTGAGACATGCCTCAAGTGGCGTACCTCATATGCTGGCAAAACTCCTGAAGCCCTCTATTATCAATGCAGGAGATGGCTCTCACGAGCACCCTACCCAGGCGTTATTAGATATATTTACTATAAAAGAGAAAAAGGGCAGTATTCAGGGTCTGAATGTGAGTATTATCGGGGACATAGCCCACTCGCGTGTAGCAAGGTCTAATATATGGGGACTTACGAAATTGGGTGCCCGAGTGAGTGTATGTGGTCCCTCTACGCTTATACCGAGGGACATTGAACGTATGGGTGTAAAGGCGACTTATAATATTGAAGAGGCTATTGAAGGTGCGGATGTCTTGATGGCCCTGAGGATGCAATTAGAGCGGCAGGAGAAGAACCTCTTTCCCTCTATAAGGGAATATGCTATAAATTTTGGACTGGATAAAGAGAAGTTGGCACATGCTAAAAAGGACGTCTTAATAATGCATCCAGGGCCTATCAACCGTGGAGTAGAACTCACATCTGATATTGCGGATGGACCTCACTCTGTAATATTGGAACAGGTGACTAATGGGATTGCAGTCAGAATGGCAGTGATGTACCTTGTTTCGGGAGATGACGGTGAACGTCTATAGTGAAAATGATAAAAAATCTGATAATTAAAAACGGACATATTGTAGACCCATCAAGCAATCTAAATGGGGTCATGGACGTATTGATTGAAGATGGGAAGATTGTCAGTATGGCGAAGGACATGCGGGTTGCCGCAAAGAGAGATGATTCAGAAGTTTTAAATGTTTCTGGGAAGAAAGTCTTTCCTGGACTTATAGACATGCATACACATATACGTGAGCCAGGCAGGGAAGATGAGGAGACGATAAAGACAGGTTCTCGTGCTGCAGCAAAGGGCGGATTTGCTTCCATATGCTGTATGGCAAATACAACGCCGCCTGTAGATAATCAGGGGGTGGTAGGGTTTATCCTTTCTGAAAGTCGCAAGGTAGGGCTTGTAAATATCTATCCTATCGGGGCTGTAACGAAGGGATTAAGGGGTGATGAATTAGCTGAGATAGGCGAATTAAAAAGAGCAGGGATAGTTGCAATATCTGACGATGGCAATCCCATACAAAATAGTGAGGTTATGAGGAGGGCACTTGAGTATTCAAAGATGTTTGGACTGCCTGTAATATCCCATTGTGAAGATAAGTTCCTTTCATTAGATGGTGTTATGAACGAGGGGTATATCTCCACACTTTTGGGCCTGCGCGGAATACCCTCAGTATCAGAGAGTGTAATGGTTGCAAGAGACATACAATTGGCTGAAACTACAGGCTCAAGGTTACACATTGCACATGTGACTACTGCTATATCTATTAGCCTTATAAGGGAAGCGAAGAAAAAGGGTATTAGGGTGACATGCGAGGTTACACCTCACCATTTCACCCTGACTGAAGATTCCGTAAAGGACTTTAATACAAATGCCAAGATGAACCCACCATTACGGACAAAAGATGATATAGATGCACTTAAAGAGGGTTTAAGGGACGGCACTATTGATGCTATAGCCAGTGACCATGCACCACACACTGAGAATGAAAAAGATGTAGAATTTGACAATGCCCCATTTGGTATAATAGGACTTGAGACGTCATTGAGCCTTGCTATAATGGAACTCGTTGATAAGGGCATATTGACCCTGAGCCAGTTGGTTGAAAAGATGTCAACCAACCCTGCAAAGATTCTGGGTCTTAATAAAGGATACCTTAAGGCAGGAGAGGATGCAGATATTACTGTGGTAGACCTTGAACGCAAGTGGGTCGCTGACAAGGATAGATTTGAATCCAAGTCTAAGAATTCGCCATTCATCGGCTGGGAATTGAAAGGTATGGCTACAGAAGTAATAGTAGGCGGAAAGATAATCGTGAGGGATGGGAAGATAATTTAACTTATGAAAGCGATCTTAGCATTAGAAGACGGGTTGACATTTAAAGGGAGCGCATTCAGTGTTGGTGGTGAGTGCTATGGTGAGGTGGTATTCAATACCAGTATGATGGGTTATCAGGAGATAATAACTGACCCCTCTTATAAAGGCCAGATAGTTACCATGACATATCCTTTGATAGGCAACTATGGCATTAACGAAGAAGATTTTGAATCCCGCATGCCTTATGTAGAAGGATTTGTTGTAAAAGAGGTAAGCCACGTCCATAATAACTGGCGGGCTAAAGGTAGTTTGGCTGAATTTTTAAAGAAATACAATATAATAGGCATTGAAGGTATAGACACACGTGCCCTGACAAAACACCTGCGCACATATGGTGCGAAGAAAGGCGTGATATCTACGATTGACTTAGATGAAAAGAGTCTTGTAGAAAAAGCCAAGGCATCACCAGGGCTCATAGGGAGGGATCTGGTAAAAGAGGTAACGTGTAAAGGACCTTACGATTGGAATGAAGGGGAATTCACCTTTACCAAAGAGAAAACTGATGCCACCAGGGAGATTTATAATGTGGTTGTCCTTGACTGTGGAGTGAAACATAATATCCTGAGGAAATTGGTCTCATGCGGGTGCCATGTAAAGGTTGTTCCTGCCACAACGAGTGACAAGGATATACTTGCGATGAAACCTGATGGACTGGTTCTGTCTAATGGACCTGGAGACCCTGAGGGGATTCCTTATGTGATTGAAAATGCAAGAAAACTCATAGGCAAACTACCGATATTTGGAATCTGCCTTGGACATCAGATTTTAGGGTTGGCATTCGGTGGCAGAACATACAAACTAAAGTTTGGACATCGGGGCGGCAATCAACCAGTATTGAATTTAGAGAATAAAAAGGTTGAGATTACGGCACAGAATCATGGATTTGCCGTTGATATGAACTCTATACCTGACAAGGATGTCCTCCTCACCCATGTCAATCTCAATGATAAAACGACTGAAGGATTGAGGCATAAGGAATTACCTGTATTTTCTATACAGTATCACCCTGAAGCATCTCCAGGTCCGCATGATGCAGGGTATTTGTTTGATAGGTTTCTTGAGATGATTGCAAAGAGATAATCGCATGGAATTTGTTGCAGATTTTCACATACATTCTAAATACAGCAGGGCTACAAGCGGTGAGATGAATGTTGAGGCTTTAAGTTCATGGGCAAAGACTAAAGGGATAAAACTTTTAGGGACAGGTGATTGGACCCATCCTCTTTGGCTTAGTGAATTAAAAGAGAAATTAACCCCTACAGGGAAAGGGTTATTTGAATATAATGGAACATTCTTTATATTGACTGTTGAAGTATATAACCTATTCTATAGAAATGGCAAGGCAAAGAGTATCCACAACATTATTTTTGCCCCGGATTTTAAAACAGCAGATGAAATCAATGAGGCATTGAAGGGTGCAGGAGATTTGAGGATTGACGGCAGGCCTATATTAAAGATGGACCCATCAAGTTTAGTAAAGATAATCCTGGGTATAAACAACAGGTGCCTCATCGTCCCCGCACATGTCTGGACCCCACACTTTTCCCTCTTCGGGTCAAATTCAGGGTTTGATAGTATAGAAGAATGTTTTGAAGACCAGACCCCAAATATATTTGCTCTGGAAACAGGCTTATCGAGCGACCCTGGTATGAACTGGAGATGGAGTGCATTGGACAGGTTTTCTTTAATATCAAATTCAGATTCTCATTCACCCCGCAAAATCGGGCGCGAGGCGAATGTATTTAACGCAGAATTGAACTATGACGAAATCATAACGGCACTGAAGGAAAAGGACAGGAAAAAGTTTCTCTATACCGTGGAATTCTTCCCTGAGGAGGGTAAATACCATTATGACGGCCACAGGTTGTGCAAAGTCAGGCTTTCACCTTCTGAAACCCGGAAGAATAAGGGGTTGTGCCCCGGTTGCGGGAAGAAAGTGACCGTCGGCGTGATGAACAGGGTGGAAAAACTCTGCGACAGGGATGAAGGGTTTAAACCTGAGTCTGCAGTGCCGTTTAAGAATGCAATCCCGTTAGAAGAAATCATCGCAGATGCATTAGGGGTTGGGGTAGCAACTATGAGTGTAGAACGCGAATATAAGGCTATCATTCAGAGGTTAGGGAATGAATTTGATATACTCTTTAAGGTGGATGAGAAAGAACTCTTAGAATCTGCAAATCCCAAGGTGGCGGAAGGCATATTAAAGGTAAGAAAGGGCGAAGTAAATGTCCTTCCAGGCTATGACGGGGAATATGGCAAGGTGCACATATTTGAACAGAGTGAAAAGAAAGAGAAGCAGTTGACGTTTTTTTAGGAGAAATATATGCCGAAGAGGGAGGATATTAAAAAGATACTGATTATAGGCTCAGGACCTATAATCAGTAGCCAGGCGTGTGAATTTGATTATTCAGGGACACAAGCGTGTAAGGCGCTCAGGGAAGAAGGGTATAAGGTAATACTTATAAATAGTAATCCTGCTACTATCATGACTGACCCTGAAATGGCTGACAGGACTTATATAGAGCCTATAACTGCTGAGATAAATTTATCGGGTAGTTAGTTCAGCAGTGGTACCCTCAGCCCATTGCAGTGAGTTCGGAGGTCTCCAGTTAATGCTAACTTTTATTGAGAACTCTACCAAGGGAAATCCTTGTGAAAATAATTTATAAAACAATTCGTATTCTCCGCTCGCTTCAGAAATAATCGGTTCTCTCTGTGTATCTCGCAAACTGTGTAAGAATAATCCAGGCATATCAATGCGGACTGCGAAAGCATCAATAAGACCGTGGTCATTAGGTAAAATTGTTATTTCATAACCGTGTTGCCCAGCCCACTTAAGGTAGCTCCTATCAGGCGGAATTATCTTATTACCGTCAGACTTAGTGATAATATAATCAAGAATACATATTGTTCCTACAGCCGCCACATCAGAGCGTCTATTTTCAACTTTCACCTGGTAAACTCGTTGTATGGCGCTACCCGTATGGTCTGCATAAGAAAGGGGAGATGTGAATCCTACATCACTAATGACCAAGTTTCTAGAATAGGTGGACTTCCATTGTCGCTGTTTTACTAATTCACGGATTTTCTCAAGTAAATCTTCTTCATTAGTAAACTGTTCAGGATTGCTCAGAACATATTTTATGAACCCCTCAAGAGGTGTGTCTTTTTGTTGTAAAGCAATTATCTCCTGAAAGCCTAAGTGGTGGGCAAGTGCCAACTCTTGATGAGTAAAAAGAGAACAAGACAATTCCTCATTTTTTGTCGCTCTCTTAAAATCAATAAACAGATAATAGTCAGAAGACTGAAGTTCCTTAGTAATTGTCATAATGTCTTCTAACCCTTGAATTTTGAATGCCAAATATGGGTTGAGTCCGAATTCCTCTCTAAGAATTTCTGCAACTTTTTCTGCGGTGTTTCTTTCCATGCCTGGCCTTTGACCACAACTTATAAAAACTTTTCCTGCCATATTTTTTAGATTAATCCTTTATATCATCTAACAACGAAAATGAGATTCGTTGAATCCGTTTGTGGATTTAACGTAAATGCCATTCTTTTGTTGGCCATGTAATCATAATGCCGCTGCGGGCATACCCAAACCTTTGGCTTCCATTTCCCCGAAAATTGTATTAATGTATGCGCACTTGTTACCTTTTACGAGCTCAATGATCTCGGATGACGCACCTCCAGAACACTCTGACATTTGTATGTGTTTGGCTACCTGCCAAGACAGGACTTCTGTCATTTTAAATAATGTTTTTAGGTATTGACACTGACCACTTGAATCTTGTGTTTTAACCGGGAATACGAAATTGCATCCTAACCGCAAGGAATCCTTGGGTTGATCGTAGTATATGGAGAAGAAACGAATACCATCAATCTCCTTGGTCTTATCCTCCTTCACATACTGCAGTAGTAACTGTGGCACGATGTATTCAGGTTTGAAAGACGAATCGGGGTATAGGACTTGAACAGAACATGCCGCAATAAGTGGCCAAAAGAGTATTTTCGGTAGCAATACAGAAAGAAACCTTTGATTGTTTGTACCAGACCGGATTTGCAGTTTAACAACATCAGCGAGATTCCTCGGTGTATAACCAAAATCTAGTACTCGGATGTTTTTTTGTCCTTCAAGTCGCACGGAGTAGATATTATCAAAGGGAGGACATCCAAGTTCCTTCCAACAGATGAAGAGTGAAGATCCAGCGTAGAGACAAGGGTATCCATGTATACTGTAACGTTGTGTAGTGACTTTGTGCCTTAGTTCAAAAGGTATGTGAAACATTTGATATCGTGTGAAGTCACCTGCGTCTTGAGTTCTAATACGATAAAAACAAAGGTATTCAGGATCTATTGGGATAGTATAAAGGGCGTCAAACTGAGTTGAATACTGTTTGATCCAATCACTCAATAACTGAAAGGATTCATGAGGTAAACCTGAATAGTACTTTCTGACCATTTGTTCAATTGTATGAGATAAGTCCTGAATGAACATAATCTGGCTAAGAACCTTGGTTGTGAGTTGGTCTGAACCAGTGATTGATGCCAGCCCCGAGATAAAAGCATTAAAGATTTCCTGAAGGAAATCAGGAAAGTCCTGATGTGCCGGGCGTTGCTTAGGTAGTAGAGCAACGTCAGAATTCAGAAATTGTATTATATCCATCTTCCTTATTGCGAACCGATATCGGGTAACAGTTTAACTATTCTAATAGTCCTGCGCGGGCTGTTAGTGTAATAGATAATGTTGCTTGTTATTTGTTTACCGCTACTGTTAAAATAGCATAGAGTTATAGAAATGTCAATAGAAAACCTGATAACCTTGAAGTATCAGTGTATTCCTACTTAGCGCAAAATGAAATGATAAGAACTTGGTTTTTTCACTGTCTCCAACACAAGCCATTTTTGACACCCTCTGACATTCTCCCTTGTCTTATATTTTAAATCTTACTATGAAAAGCAACCACCGTCAAGAAAAATAGAAAAATAATCAAAAAAATTCTGGAGCTTAAATTTTTACCAATTTTTAGATAGACCCCAGATGTCCTGGTCTTTAGGAGATTTTTTAACTCACCTCAATTTATCACCTGTGCCAGCTCTAACTGTTCATCCTGGGTGAGGTCATCAAAGAAAGGCTCATAGATGACAGGACCCTCAGAAGGAAACGATAAAGGTGGGCTGTAGATATGTTCGGCTAACTCAGATAATAGACCTAAGTGTTAAAGAAACATCCCCCTTTATTTATTAAGGCAGAACTACTTGTCTAATATCTTCTTTACAGATTACTTCGTTATAAAAATTAAGTTCATTTTTAATATGATACCGAAGTTTTTGCCTATTTAATTCAGGAAAGTCATTTGATCTTTTTATTTTCCCTGTATTCACTTTCTTTAGAATTCCCTGTTCAATTTTATTTAAAAGAACGTATTTATTCAGAAAAGTTAAAGCATATACAATTACCAATGAATAATGCTTAACTCTCTTATCCCACCTAAAATAATACATGCCATACCTAAAAGCTTGCATAATATTCTTCATAGCACAATAGATATCAAGAAAATCATTTAAAGAAATACCGGAAAAAATGCTATGTTTAACATGGGGATGCATGCATTTATTCCTAATTTCAAAAAATCTAAAATAACATCTCCAATCTTTTGCTTTTAATTTCAAACGCCGCTGAGTTATCAACTCAAGAAGAAACATACCTCTATCTTCGGCTTTGAAACGACCAAAATTATTCAAAAAATATAATTGAAGATGGCTAAAGACATCCTTACTTGCGTGCTTTAATTCTTCCACAAACTCATCTATGCACGCTTCGTAAAGCATACTCATTGTAGCTATAACTGCAAAAGAGCTTTTGAGATGGGCTATATTTGTTTTTGCCTTTAATAAAATATCTAACTGTTCATATAACAAAAATTCCATTCTTCTAAAAAATATACTTTCATTCGCTATTTTCGATTTCGGTAATTTACTCATATATTTTAAGGAAACCGGGGAAGGTTATATTTTTCAAAGATTAGAAATGGCAGGAACTTGGTTTTTTCCCTGCCCCCAACACAAGCCATTTTTGACACCCTCTGACATTCTCCCTTGTCTTATATTTTAAATCTTACTATGAAAAGTAACCACTGTCAAGAAAAATAGAAAAATAATCAAAAAAATTCTGGAGATTAAATTTTTACCACCTGTGCCAGCTCTAACTGTTCATCCTGGGTGAGGTCATCCCTGTCCATAATCCGGCGACTGCGGGCGATGGAGGCAGTAGATTACATGCAGAGACAGTCCGTAAAAGCAGGTACCAATCGTGTGAGTTTAGTAGAGATTAACAAAAAAACCACTACTTCCAGGAAGGAACGACGGACAATATGAAGGTAGTCTTAAATACTGATGTAATAGTGTCTAGACTGCTTTCTCCTTATAATGCACCAGGTGAAATCGTAAGGATGACAGCTTCTGGAGACTTAGGGATTTGCTATTATAGTCCGTCACAAATCGGGAAAAGAGATTTTCCACATCCTGCTGTTCTTTTTCTGTCTTGCATATTTTTAGCGCTTTCGTCATTCTTCTCCGCTCCACCTATTACCCTATTTATTACCCCATTCTGGAAGTTATTACCCCATTAAACCTTCTTCCATTTTGCGCTCTTACCTTTTCCAAGGCATTTAATCTTTTTTGCTTTCTGCAATTCTCTAAAGATGATTTTTATCATATCCCGGCTGGTGCTTGGACACTCTCGCTCAATATCACTTAAACTGAACTCGCCAACCTGCCGCTCAATCGCCTGCGTTACAATTTGCGTCTTAGCTCCTCTTCCGGGCTTAATATTCTCCGCCCGCTCTTCAAATTCCTTATAAGCCGCCAGTACCGTTCCAAGGAAATAATTAAACCACGGAATCACATCATGCTTGGCTTCATGCCATTTTTGCGAGCTTTTGTTAAGCGTTTCATAGTACGTTTCTTTTGATTGCTCAACGATGCGTTCAATGCTGATGTATTTCCCGACCGTAAACCCATGCTGATACAACGCCAGTAAGGTCAAAAGCCGCGAGACTCTGCCGTTACCGTCTCGAAATGGATGAACGCTCAAGAAATCCAACACAAGGCAAGCCACCGCGTAAAGATCAGGATATTTAAGCTGTGAGACGCTATACTCATAAGACAAACATAATTGCTTCACCATCTCCGGCGTTTTCGCGGCGCTGACCGGTTTAAATATCACCTCAACACGGCCATCCGGGTGCTTACGAATGATGTCGTTATCCTTCTCTTTCCATTTACCGGCATCCCACGACTCACCACGGCATAGCCGGTGCAATTCCTTGACCGTTTCCGGAGTAATTCGCAGGCTTTTATATTTGGTATGAATCAGATCGAGCGCCTTGCGGTATCCCACCACTTCTTCCTCTGAACGATCTCGCGGTTTGCTGTGGCCGATAATAAGCGGTTTTAAACGGGCATGATCAACCGTTACCCCCTCAATGCGGTTTGATGACTCGGCACTCTCGATAAGTGCCGTCTCAAGTAGTGTCTTTAAGATCTGCGGCGATTGCTTCGCGTAGAGTTCCTGCTTGCCCTTATATTCGGCGATTGAATTCGTAAGCCAGACCGCGCTTAAAGGCAACTCTACATTTTCTCGTTTAAATGAGTTCATTGGCATTCACCTTTTTATTATGCGATACCTTCCATCGCTTTATTGATCCATTCAAGCGCCTTATAATGAAATGATAGGAACTTGGTTTTTTCACTGCCTCCAACACAAGCCATTTTTGACACCCTCTGACATTCTCCCTTGTCTTATATTTTAAATCTTACTATGAAAAGTAACCACTGTCAAGAAAAGAAAAATAATTTTCTCAATGGAAGGCGGATTTTCCTTGACAGAAATAAGGTTGTGTGGTAAGATTATTTTAGGTTTTGGAAAGTAGAAACCCTTTTAAACCGGCACATGAGAGGCTGGTAAAGGAGAGGATAATGTATAATAACTTAACGAAGAATTTAATAGTCCGTCAGAATTTGTTGGCGGACTATTTTTTTAGACGGAATTTCAAAATAGAGATTCTTCAGTCACTTTGTTCCTTCAGAATGACAACAATGTCATTCTGACCCTGAGTGTAACGAAGGGGAAGAATCTACTTTAGGAGAAATGTATGCCGAAGAGAGAGGATATTAAAAAGATACTGATTATAGGCTCAGGGCCTATAATTATTGGCCAGGCGTGTGAATTTGATTATTCAGGGACTCAGGCATGCAAGGCGCTTCGTGAGGAAGGTTACAGGGTTATACTTGTAAATTCTAATCCTGCTACTATTATGACTGACCCTGAGATAGCAGATGTAACTTATATTGAGCCCCTTACAGCAGAGATTCTTGAGATGATAATAGAAAAAGAACGACCTGATGCACTTCTGCCAACAATGGGCGGACAGACCGCTTTGAATCTATCAGTAGAGCTTGCTGAAAAGGGGATATTAGACAAGTATCATGTGGAGATGATTGGTGCAAAGTGCGATGCAATCAAGAAGGCTGAGGACAGGGAATTGTTTAAAGAGGCCATGGCACGGATAGGCCTTGACCTTCCGAGGAGTGGGTTTGCCAGGGATATGGATGAGGCAAAAAGAGTCTCTGAGATGCTCGGGTATCCATTAGTGATAAGGCCAAGTTTCACGCTTGGTGGAACAGGCGGTGGCATTGCCTATAATGTAGACGAATTCCAGGAGATAGCCGCGAGGGGACTTGAACTTAGCATGATAGGTGAAATCCTGATAGAGGAATCTGTTGAAGGCTGGAAAGAGTTTGAACTTGAGGTCATGCGAGATATCAGGGATAATGTGGTAATAATATGTTCTATAGAGAATTTTGACCCTATGGGGATTCATACAGGAGACAGTATCACTGTAGCTCCAGCCCAGACACTTACAGATAAAGAGTATCAGATGATGCGTGATGCTGCCATAAAGGTTATAAGGGAGATAGGAGTTGAGACCGGCGGCAGTAATATCCAGTTTGCTATAAACCCTGATAATGGCAGGATGGTTATAATTGAGATGAATCCGAGGGTATCAAGAAGTTCTGCACTCGCCTCTAAGGCAACAGGATTTCCAATTGCCAAGATTGCTGCTAAACTGGCAGTCGGTTATACCTTAGATGAGATACCAAATGACATTACCAAAGAGACCCCTGCGTCATTTGAGCCTACGATAGATTATTGCGTGGTAAAGGTTCCGAGGTGGGCATTTGAGAAATTCCCAGGGGCAAATCAAACCCTTACAACCCAGATGAAGTCTGTAGGCGAGACCATGTCTATAGGCAGAACATTTAAAGAGGCGCTACAGAAGGCATTGAGGTCACTTGAGATTGGCAGGTTCGGATTAGGTGCTGATGGTAAGGATAAGAAAGAATTGATAGGGCCTGAAGATATAAGGCAGAAACTTCTCATCCCAAATGCAGATAGGGTCTTCTACATCAGGCATGCATTACAGGCAGGCATGAAGATAGAAGAGATTTATCAACTGACAAAGATAGACAGGTGGTTTCTCAGTAATATAAAGGAGATTGTTGACCTTGAAAAGGAGATATCTGCATTTGTATTAAATTCCAAATCAAAGACTCTTTCTCCAGAACTGGTTCGTAAGGCAAAGGAATATGGATTCAGTGACAGGCAATTGTCCTACCTCACTGGTTCATCTGAGGATGATATGAGGGCATTGAGGAAGAAGATGGGTATAGAGGTCTCGTATAAACTTGTAGATACCTGTGCCGCAGAATTTGAGGCATATACGCCTTACTACTATTCAACCTATGAGACAGAAGACGAGGTGCGGATAGGTAACAGGAAAAAGGTCATGATATTGGGTGGCGGCCCTAACAGGATAGGACAGGGGATAGAATTTGATTACTGCTGTGTCCATGCCTCATTTGCATTGAAGGAATTAGGGTATGAGACTATAATGGTAAATTCCAACCCTGAGACTGTCTCAACTGATTATGATACCTCAGATAAATTATATTTTGAGCCACTGACCAAAGAGGATGTCCTGAATATTGTGGATAAAGAGAACCCTGATGGAGTCATAGTTCAGTTTGGCGGCCAGACACCTTTGAATCTGGCAATTGCCCTGAAGGCAGCGGGGGTAAAGATTATAGGCACAAGCCCTGAGGCGATTGACAGGGCAGAGGATAGAGAGAAATTTAAGGATTTGATAGAAAAATTAGGATTGAACCAGCCTGAGAATGGCATTGCTACAAATTTTGATGAGGCGAAGGTAGTGGCAAGGAGGATAGGTTATCCTGTATTGGTGAGGCCGTCATACGTATTGGGTGGCAGGGCAATGGAAATCGTCTATGATGATGAGAGTTTAGAGAATTATATGAGGAGTGCGGTAGATGCCTCGCCAGGGCATCCGATTCTGATAGATAAATTTTTAGATGATGCGATTGAGGTGGACGTGGACCTGGTATCAGATGGTGAGGTTGGGGTGATAGGTGGTATCATGGAGCATATAGAAGAGGCTGGGATACATTCTGGAGATAGCGCCATGTCACTACCCCCTTACTCTCTGAGTGACGAACTCGTTGAAGAGATAAGGAGGTGTACACATTTATTAGCCAGGGAATTAAATGTAGTGGGGCTGATGAATGTCCAGTATGCAGTCAAGAATGATACTGTCTATATCTTAGAGGTAAATCCGCGTGCATCAAGGACAGTCCCATTTGTGAGTAAAGCCATAGGTGTTCCACTTGCCAAACTCGCAACCAAGGTTATGGTTGGTAAAAAATTGAAAGAATTAGGTTTTACTGAAGAGGTAAGAGTAAGCCATGTATCTATAAAAGAATCTGTATTTCCGTTTGTGAAGTTTCCAGGAATTGATATTATACTTGGGCCTGAGATGAAGTCTACAGGCGAGGTGATGGGCATAGATATGGATTTTGGCGCAGCATTTGCAAAGTCTCAAATAGCAGCAGGTCAGAACCTGCCCCTTAGCGGGACTGTATTTATCAGTGTAAAAAATAAGGATAAGAGGGCAGTGGTATTCATAGCAAAGAAACTTGTGGATATAGGATTTGACCTGGTTGCAACGAGTGGGACCGCAAAGGTCCTGTCAAGGAGTGGGATACCTGTAAATAATGTATTTAAACTTCACGAAGGCAGACCCAATATCCTTGACTTGATTAAGAATGGCGAGATAGATATTATTATAAATACCCCGGCAGGCAAGGCCACAAAGGTTGATGAGACTAAAATAAGGTCATTGGCAGTCTCAAAAGGTGTGCCATGTATTACAACCATATCAGGGGCACAGGCAACTGTCAATGGCATTGAGTCACTTATCAGGAAAGGGCTCAGTGTGAAGGCTATACAGGATTACCACAGGGTATGACTATCTTCCAAAGAAATGCGCATATATTATCAAATATAGAAATTGCCCCGGGACATTATAAGATGGCTTTAGAAATCCCTGATATAGCCAGAGTGGTGAGTCCCGGACAATTCCTGCATATTCGCTGTACCAACGGCCATGAGCCATTGTTAAGGAGGCCGTTTAGTGTATATAGGGTTAATAAAAAGGTTATTGAGATATTATATAAAGTAATTGGTAAAGGGACAACTATATTGAGCGAAAGATGCAAGGGTGAGGAATTGGATGTAATAGGGCCGTTAGGGACACCTTTTAAGATAGAAGATGGGGTAAAGGAGGCTATTATTATAGCAGGAGGGATGGGGATTGCCTCACTCTATTTACTGGCAGAAAAGATAAATAAGGATAATAGAGATGTTTCTCTTAAGGTCATATTGGGTGCCAGAACAAAGAGATTAATCATAGGTAAGGAAGACCTGACGAAGCTTCGTGGCATAAATCTAAAGATTGCTACTGAAGATGGCAGTTTGGGATTCAGGGGATTGGCGACTGAATTATTGAAGGATTTATTAGCAAATATTGGGAAGAGGCGATTGATTTATATATATGGGTGCGGCCCATATCCTATGCTTAAAGAAGTAGCGATGATTTCAAAAAGGTTGGGACTACCCTGCCAGGTATCCATGGAAGAGAAGATGGCATGTGGCGTAGGTTCTTGCATGGGGTGTTCTATAAAGGTCAAATCCAAGTATTCCATTCCCAAGAGTCAAAGTCCGTTTATCTATAAACTTGCATGTAAAGATGGACCTGTATTTGATGCTGATGAGGTAATATGGGAATAGACCTTTCAGTAAAACTTGGGCTGATAGATATGAAAAACCCTGTGATGGCAGCATCAGGGACATTTGGTTATGGAGAAGAGTATTCCCAATTAGTAGATATAGGTAAACTCGGGGGCATTGTTACCAAGAGCATAACGTTACGCCCAAGGATTGGTAATCCATCTCCAAGGATTGCTGAGACCTCATCAGGCATGTTGAATAGCATCGGTCTTGAGAATGTTGGTGTAGAAAAATTCCTTTCTGAAAAATTGCCTTATTTACAGAAGTGTAAGGTCCCTGTCATAGTGAGTATCGCAGGAGAGAGAATAGGAGAATATGCAGAACTTGCTAAACGGCTTAGTGATAAAGAAGGTGTTGACGGCATAGAGTTGAATATATCATGTCCTAATGTAGAAGAAGGCGGGATGGAATTCAGCACAACCCCGCGCCTCACCTATACGATAGTAAAAAGGATAAGAAAGGTTACCGGCATTACCCTTATAGCGAAACTTTCTCCTAATGTCACAGATATAGTTAGCATCGCAAAAGCAGCAGAAGACGGAGGCTGTGATGCAGTTTCTCTTGTAAATACATTTCTCGGAATGGCTATAGATATAAAAGAGAGAAAACCCAAATTGGGGAATATTACTGGCGGCTTGAGTGGCCCATGTATAAAGCCAATAGCAGTGAGAATGGTCTGGCAGGTTAGTAAGGCAGTAAAAGTGCCTGTAATCGGAATGGGTGGAATAATAAATAGCGAGGATGCGATAGAATTTATCATGGCAGGCGCCGCTGCGGTTGCAATCGGCACAGGAAATTTTGTGAATCCCAGAACAGCAATAGAGGTAATAGACGGAATCAGGAAGTATATGACCGAGAATAAAATCAGACAACTCAATGATATAATAATCAGAATATGATAATAAAACAAGAACTACAACTTATACTTAAAGAAGGAGAAGGTTACAAAATTGAGTTCAAGGAAAATATCAATGGATTGGACAGGGAGATTGTTGCCTTTGCAAATGCCTCAGGTGGCAGGATTTTTCTTGGAGTAACAGATAACGGACAACCGAAGGGAATTCCAATTTCAAACAAATTGAAATCGCAAATCCAGGATATAGCGAATAATTGCAGGCCGAGGCCTTTTATTTTATTAGAGGACATTGGAAATACCTTGGTAGTCAATGTCCGTGAAGGAACTGACAAGCCCTATGAGTGTGCTTCCGGGTTTTTCAAAAGGATAGGCCCGAATTCCCAGAAGATGACACGAAACGAAATCATTGAAATCTTCAAGTCAGAAGGCAAGATAAGGTTTGATGAACTGATAGAGCCGAAGTTTAATTATCCGAAGGATTTTGACAAGAATAAACTTTTTAGTTTCTTAGAACTTGCCAAACTTTCAAAATCTACTAAAAAAGAAATTGTATTATCAAGTTTTGAGGTAGTGGAAAAACAAGAAGGAACACTTTATTTTAACAACGCTGGCGTACTCTTTTTTGCAAAAGACCCTCAAAAATACGTACCCTGGTCAGTATTTACCGTGGTTCTATTCAAAGATAAGAATGGAGCGGATGTAATAGACAGAAAGGAAATAACAGGAGGACTTTTTGAAATAGTAAACAAGGTTATGGATTTTGTGCGATTATATGCTAAGGTGGCTTATAGATTCACCGGCAAACCGCAGAGAGAAGAGATTTATGAATATCCGTCTGAAGCAGTAAGAGAAGCAGTGATTAACTCAGTAATGCATAAGGATTATTTTGAGCACGGGCATAATAATATCTTAAAATTCTTCCCTGACAGGATACAGATAGAGAACATCTGGGCAAAACCCAAGGTTTTCATTCTTGGCGAAACCATTTTTAGGCGAAATCAGGTTATTGCTGATTTGTTCTCAAGAATACATTTTGGAGAAAAGATTGGCTCAGGGATGGAAAGGATAAGAGAATATTGCAAAGCCGAAAATGCACCATTTCCGAACATTCATTTTACCGAAACCCATTTCTATGTAATTTTTAAGCCAAGCAGGAAATATTTGAAATTAGCCGGAAAAGATCAAGAGGCCACCCAGAAAAGTTCACAGAAAAGTTCACAGAAAAGTTCACAGAAAATCATGGGATTAATTCAACAAAATAATTATATAACAATTCGAGAAATGAGTGCTGTTCTGAAAATAAGTGGTAGAGCAGTAATAAAGAATTTAAATAAACTAAAATCAGACGGAATCTTGAAACGAATAGGTCCAGACAAAGGCGGATATTGGGAAGTTATGAAAAAACATGAAGAGGTAATTAAAGCATGAAAGACAAACTTATAGTAGCACTTGATGTCCCGAATCTAAAAGATGCCAAAAGGTTGGTTGACAAACTATTTCCTATAGTAAAGATATTCAAAATTGGCAGCATCCTATTTACTGGTTCAGGGCCAGATGCCATAAAGATGGTAAAAGAAAAAGGCGGCAAAGTTTTCTTAGACCTTAAATTCCATGATATACCAAATACCGTTGCCTCTGCCTGTGAGGTTGCATTAAGACATGGAGTTTTCATGCTTAATATCCATACATTAGGCGGCATTAAGATGATGAAAGAGTCTGTTAAACGATGCAAAGAAATCTGCAAGAAAGAGGATTTGTCCAGACCAATTCTATTGGGTGTGACTATACTTACGAGTATGGATGAGAAAGACCTAAAGGCTGTTGGTATAGATAAGGGATTAGATAAAGAGGTATTGCATCTTGCAGGATTGGCAAAGGATTCAGGGCTGGACGGTGTAGTCGCCTCCCCACATGAGATAGTGGCTGTAAGGAGACATTTTGGTAACAAGTTTATTATAGTAACCCCTGGAGTGAGACCTTTAGAGTCAAGACAGCAGGATGACCAGAAGCGTATTATGACTCCGGATGAGGCTATAAAGAGAGGCGCAGATTATATAGTAGTTGGCCGCCCAGTGACATCCCATAGCGACCCCTTGAAATCCGCCTGCCAGATATTGGATGAATTGAAGGGTTATTAAAAGTTTAATATAAAGACCTTGACTTACAAACTTATTAAGCCTTTAATTTGGTGATAGTATGTTCCATTTTGGAACTAACTGCCTCCAATGGAAAAAGCAATGTGCAAAAATTGCACATTCCAGATGTTTATTAAGGATTTATTTAAAAGGCTATGCTTAGGCAGGGGTATCTTAAGGCTATACTTTTAATATTGGTAGTTGGCATAATCACATATGCTAATACCTTTGCGAATAGGTTTGTGTGGGATGACAGGGCGTTAATCATTGAAAATGAGTTAATAAGAGACTCAAGATATATCCCGCAAATCTTTACTACTGAACTATACCGAACCTCTGCACCCGGGAGTTTTTATAGACCCATTCAGACATTATCCTACCTCTTGGACTACAGCATCTGGAATCTCAATCCCTATGGGTATCATTTCACAAATCTACTCATCCATATTGTAAATGGGGTATTGGTATATATCCTCGTACTTATTTCAGCGAGAAATTGGAGACCTAAAGGTCTCCGTTACAATACCAAGGAACCGCAGACAATAGCCCTATTTTCCGCATTGTTATTTACAGTCCATCCTATCCAGGTCCAGGCAGTTACCTATATCTCAGGCCGCTCAGACCTATTGGCATGCTCATTTATGCTTCTTAGCCTCATTTTATTTATGAACCGGGAAACGATTTCAATCCCCTTGCGGGGAGGGTTCCCACTGGGAATTGTCTCTTTATTATCTTTTATATTTGCATTGCTATCAAAAGAGATTGCATTAATATTTCCATTTGTATTATTGGTAGGAATATGCCTTAAGCCTAAAAGAGACGTTGAAGATACTGGTGAGAATAGCCTGAAATACTCCCATGTGGCGCCATTCTTCTGGCTAGCCTTTATATACATTGTCCTGAGGATGACAGTTTTAAGATTTTCTGATAAACTCTTACCACAGGAATTATCACTCGGTTTTGGCATGAGGTTTCTCACCTCTTTTAAAATATTAGTCTCTTACCTTGGATTACTACTATCACCGTTCGGACTTCATCCAGAGTATGTGGTAGAACCTGTGAGGTCAGTCTTTGCCCCTGACTTCTTAATATCTTTGGTAGTGATAATCATCCTGGTTATCCTGTTGATATGGGCATATAGAGTGATGAGGGTGTTATTCTTCTGGGGTGGTTATTTCTTAATAACACTATTTCCTGTGATGAATATAATCCCTATAAATGCCCAGATGTCAGAACATTTTCTCTATATCCCATCCATGGGTTTTTTTGCTATATTTGCATGGATTTTATATACTATTGGTAGGATAGGTAAATTAAGTCGCTACCGTTGGCTGCCAGGTATTATTTTGACACTTGTTATACTTAGTTGTATAATTATAACGATAGACCGAAATACAGAGTGGAGAGACGAACTTACCCTGTTTAAAAAGACCGTAGAGTATTCACCTACAAGTTACAGGGCACATTTTAACCTGGGCGCGGCATATTATAATGAAGGATTATATGGTGAGGCGATAATAGAGTTCAAGAAGGTACTTGAATTAAACCCGGATCTGGCCGATGCCAGACGTAACATAGAAGAAGCACAGAAGAGACTGGAAAAATAAATCTTGCCTGTGGATGGGAAGGCGAGAGAAAGGTTAAATAGAAAGGTTATAAAGATGGCTACTAAACAAAAGAACATGGTAGGTATTGTAGTAATGGTCTTATTGATACCCCTTTTAATTTTGTCTATCTATTATCTTATGCCTAAGAGATTGCCTAAAGGGGTTATTCAGACAACAGGGATAATAGGGGCGGTAGAAGTGAATTTGAGTTCTAAAATTACTGAGAGGATTAAAGAAATAAAGTTTAAAGAAGGCGACTATGTGAAAGAGGGTGAGATAGCGATTATCTTAGATAGCGAGAAAAGAAGGGCTGAATATGAAGAATCTGAGGCGAATTTAGATGTTGCAGAAGCGACCCTCTTAAGTACAAAAGCCGAGATAGAGAAATCAAAGGTAAAGATAGAAGACACGAATCGCGATTTAAACAGGATAAGCAGTTTGTTGGAGGAAAAATTAGTTTCTCAAAATGATAAAGATAAAGCCCAGACAAATTACGATTTGGCAAGGCTTGAGTTAAACAGGGTAGAGGCACAGGAGGTATTATCTAACGCAAACATAAGGCAGGCGCAGGCTGCCCTGAACCTGGCAAAGATAAATTTGGAGGATACTGTTATAAAATCAACTGTATCAGGCGTTGTTACATTGAGGGCATTTGAGCCTGGAGAGATGGTCTCATCAGGCGCTGCGATTCTTACGATAGTAGATACAAAAAATATATGGGCAAGGGTTGATATTGAGGAGACAGTGGTTGCGAAAATCAAGTTGGGCGATGAAGCACGTGTCCAAGTAGATGCCCTCCCAGTGGGAACCCTCCCCGCCAGGGGACAGGAAGAGTTTGAAGGCAAGATAGTAGAGATAAACACGGAGGGGGAATTTGCAACCCAAAGGGACGTGAAACGTGGAAGGCAGGATATAAAGACCTTCAGGATTAAGGTAAAGATTGATGACCTGAAGGGGGTCTTAAAACCAGGGATGAGTGTAACGGTTACGTTTAAAGAGTAAATTTATGGGTTATGCGGTTGAGGTGCAGAATCTAATTAAGAAATTTCCTCCATCTACATTTGCAGTAAACGATGTCCGTTTTGCTGTAGAAGAAGGGGAGATATTCGGGCTTTTGGGTCCTAATGGTGCAGGAAAAACGACCTTAATCAGAATGCTTACATGTTTGATGAAACCAACTCAAGGGAGTGCAAAGATAAAAGGTTATGATATTAAAAGAGACCCTGATTCTGTAAGGAGAAACATAGGCGTTGTTTCACAATCTATGACTACTGACATGGATTTGACTGCATGGGAGAATTTGGATATATATGGAAAATATTATGAGATTCCAAAACGAGAGAGGCTTGAGAGGATAAGGTATCTCATTGACATCGTAGGATTGAAGGAAAGGGCACACGATTTAGTAGCGACATATTCTGGCGGGATGAGGCGGAGGCTTGAGGTGGCACGCGGTTTGATTCACAGGCCATACCTCTTATTTTTGGATGAACCCACTATAGGGCTTGACCCACAGTCAAGGCGTGTAATCTGGGATTTATTACAGAAGATACGTTCAGAGGCGAAACTCACCATATTTATAACTACACATTATATGGAGGAGGCAGATATATTATGTGACAGGATTGCAATCATAGATTATGGCAAGATTATAGCCCTGGATTCTCCAGCCAATTTAAAGAGGAATATAGGCGGCTATGATATTATAGAGGTTTCTTTAAGTGAACTAAAAGTCGATATTCTGGCTAAATTAAAATCCATGGAATTCATCAAAAATATAGTTGAGAAGGACTTAAGCTTACGAATCTATGTAGAAAATGCAGCAAAGGCAATGCCAATCCTTATAGATGAATTCAAGAAATTTAATATTTCCATATTGTACCTTGCGATTCATGAGCAGTCATTAGAGGATGTATTTATACATTATACAGGAAAATCAATTAGGGAAGGCGAACCACAGAAGGTCAGTTTCTTGATAGGTGCAGGTGTTCCAAGGAGGATTTGATGCGATGAGGGCATTTGCAGTAATGGAGAGGGATTTGAGGCGATTCACAAGGAATCCGATTTTGATGTTAGCAAGCGTCTTATTGCCAATGATATATCTTGTGATAATCGGAAACTCTTTTCAGGGACAACTCAAAAATCTACCGATTGTTGTTGTAGACCAGGATAATGGACCATATTCCAGGCGGGTCATTGAACTCCTTCAGGCGATGCAGGAAGGGCCGAGGATGATAAAAATAGTCAGGTTAAATGACCAGAAAGAGGCGTTAGATTTAGTAAAGAACGGCTTTTGTAAGGCTGCACTTATAATCCCGCCGGATTTCAGTGAGGATATAGTAAAGGATACAAATCCTGAAATCGGGCTATTTCTTGATAATACAGATGTCATATCTTCAAACGGGCTCTCAAATATTGTTTCTCAATCTATTCTTTTTCTAAAGTCAGAATATCTCCCGATTCGGCAAAGTCCGTCAAAGGTGCAAATTAGATTTGTTGAGTTATTTAAAAAGATAGACTATGATGCCTCATTAGTCCCTGGTGCTATAGTAATGGCGATATTTATGGGGACTATGATTACAGGTGCATTTAACCTCGTTATGGACAAATTTTTAGGAATACATGAGAGTTACCTTTCTACCCCTCTGACAAAGAGGGATATTGTAATCGGGACGATAGTAAGCGGCGTTTTTATTACTACATTGATGTCTTTCATCGTCTTAATCGGCAGTATGCTGCTAACCGGGATAAGATTAGAAGGTGGATTTGTCTCATTTGCATTGCTGGTCTTTACAATCATTTTATCTGCGTTGGGGCTTCTCAGCATGATGTTCATAATCATGGGCAGGGCAAATCACCCGAGGGTCGTTGGATTGATAGGAGGGTTTTTGAACGTCATATTCTTCTTCCCGAGCGGTGCGGTATATCCGATAGAGAGTTTTCCGGGCTGGCTAAAGGCATTTGCAAAAGTAAATCCTGAAGTCTATGCGGTTCATGCAATAAAGGCATTGATATTTAAAGGTGCGGATATAGTTGCGATAAAAAATGACCTTATCTTCTTATGCCTCTTTACAGTAATCATGTTAGTAATTGCCACATGGACATTCAAAAGGACGTTTTAAAACCAGAAACCGTGCTTCGCACGATACTTCTTCTTACAGGTTCCTTGACGTTCAGGAGCTTATACTTTACTATACTTCAAGAAAGGATGGATTGAAAAAGATGAGAATAAAATATGCGGTGAGTCTATGGAATTACTATCACTATGCAGATGTCCCGAGTCTGGAACGTATCATTGGATATATTCGCCGATTGGGTTATGGGATTGAATTCTGGGGCTCGTGGAAGGAAGAGAAAGACCTTTACGATGAGGTGGGGCGGAAGAGATTAAAAGGATTAGTTAAAGGTATGGATGTCAGCCTTCACGGCGTTATAGGCATAAATACCTTTGAGTTGCACAAGAAACAGATAGATGCAGCCAAAGAATTAGGAGCGAGGGTGATTGTTGTTCATCCTGATAACCTGGCCTCAGGGGATAGAGCAAATCTGGATATAGAATTATCTCGTGATATAGTTGGATACGCCAATAAGAATAAGATAAAAATAGCACTTGAGAATGGCGGGTTGTCTTTCCTTATAAATGCCATTGAAAAGGTGAAGGGGCTGGGTATCTGCTTAGATGTTGGGCATGTATATTTTACTAATGATTCAATGAAGGACTTCTTAGATGCTCTAAAAGAGAGGATTATTCATTTACACATTCAGGATATACTACCAAAGGATGAGGATAGCCTTCCTGGTACTGGCAAAGACCATTATACTCCAGGTACCGGAGGGATACCTTATAAGGACTGGAAACTTATTGCAAAGACACTTAAGGAGATAAATTTCCAGGGGACGGCAGTATTTGAAATCCAGCCTCGTAACCCTTTACAGACAGCACTACTTGGGGCGAATTTCATGCATAGGCTTATGGGACGCTAATGCCATAAAAACCCCCTGTTTACAAAATTATAAAATTGAAAAATTGGTTGACAATATATAGAGCAAGGGATATAATGTAGATATATTTATATGATAAAGTCATATTCAGGGATTGACTTAAAGAAGATAAAGACCTACCCCTTACGAGAACGCATCAATAAAGTAAAGAGTAGTGAGTTTGCCTCACCATGTAAGGAAGGCGGCGATTTCAGGGATTTCTATAACAGCCTTCCTATGGTCCTGGCTGTAAAGAACTTAAAAGGGCTCGTAGATTCTATACTTACTGCCAGAAAGAGGAACAAACCTGTATTATTTATGATGGGCGCCCATGTGATTAAATGCGGGCTAAACCCTATAATTATAGACCTTATCAAAAAGCGGGTTATAACTGCTATAGCATTAAATGGCGCCGGGATAATACACGATTTTGAGATAGCATTTATCGGGGGGACATCAGAGGATGTTTCAGAATCTATTGAGGATGGTTCGTTTGGTATGTCTCGTGAGACAGGGGTTATGCTGAATAAGGCGATAAAGGATGGTGCAAAGAAAGACTGGGGTATAGGCAGGTCAGTAGGCGAGATGCTCGCAAAAGGCCGTTTTCCTTATAAGGAGTACAGTATATTATATAATGGCATTAAGAATAGAATCCCGATTACAGTCCATGTAGCCATAGGGACTGATATAATACATCAGCATCCATCCTGTGACGGGGCAAGTACAGGTAAGGCATCATTAAAGGATTTTCATAATCTTGTATCAACTGTGGCAAATTTGGGTGATGGGGGGGTGGTCTTTAATATAGGTTCTGCAGTCATATTGCCAGAGGTATTTTTAAAGGCACTTTCTGTAGCGAGAAACTTGAAATTCAGGGTTCAGGATTTTGCAACTGCCAATCTTGACATGATAAACCATTATAGACCGCGTGTGAATGTGTTAGAACGGCCTACTGCCTCTGGCTCCTTCGGAAGAAGATATTCTATTACAGGGCACCATGAAATTATGCTTCCACTCATTGCAAGGGCGATTATTGAAGGGTTATGATACAATCAAAGAAAAACAGAACCGTCCCCTTTTCTAGATTTAATGAGGTAATCTCTGGATTTTCCAACTCAAGGGTCCTGGTCGTTGGAGACCTTATATTGGATGAGTTTATCTGGGGCAAGGTTTCAAGAATATCACCTGAGGCGCCTGTGCCTGTGGTTGTTGTTGAATCTGAGTCTTTCATGCCTGGTGGGGCAGCGAATGTAGCGAATAATATCTCTGCGATGAGTGGCAGGGTCTGGCTTGCAGGTGTTGTCGGTGATGACCCCAGAGGAAAATTGCTTAAGAGAGAACTTAAGAGAAAGGGTGTGAATATAGAAGGGATAATAGATGACAGCACAAGGCCAACTACATTGAAGACGAGGATTATAGCACACCATCAGCAAGTAGTGAGGGTTGACAGGGAAAAGATTGAAAAGGTAGATGGCGGATTACTCAATCGCCTCTTACAGTTCATTCATAAACAACTCAAAAGTATAGATGCTGTTATAATAGAAGATTATGGGAAAGGGCTCATAATACCAGAACTTATCAGGGAAATCCTGAAAATGGCAAAGAGGAATGGAGTAGCCGTTACAGTTGACCCGAAGGAAGAGCATTTCTCTTATTACAAGGGTGTTACTGCCCTGACGCCAAATAAGTTTGAGGCAGGTGGTGCTGCAGGGATAGAGATAAAGGATAACAGGACACTTAAGAGGGTTGGCAAGAAACTCATAGAGGATTTAAGGTGCTCTGCAGTCCTCATTACATTGGGTGAGGGTGGTATGTGCCTATTTGAGAAGGATGGTAATATCACACATATCCCTACAGTTGCCCAGGAGGTATTTGATGTATCCGGGGCAGGCGATACTGTTATAGGGGCATTTACATTGAGTGTCGCCTCTGGTGCGAGTCTTAAAGAAGCGGCATACATATCAAATTTTGCTGCTGGTATAGTTGTGGGAAAACTTGGCGTGGCAGTTGTTACGAAGGATGAGTTGATAAAGAGAATTGGTGAACATGTTAGGGTAGGCGAGGCGCCATAGATGGAATCCATAGGGGTAATCCCTGCGCGGTTTGAATCTAAGAGGCTCCCTGGCAAGCCGTTATTAGATATATGTGGTAAGCCGATGATTCAACATGTATATGAAGAGGCACGTAAGGCACGGCTATTAGAACGCATCTTAGTCGCCACAGATGATGAGAGGATACGAGATGCAGTTCAATCCTTTGGAGGAGATGTAGTGCTTACCTCCAGGGCACATAAGTCAGGAACTGACAGGGTTGCTGAAGCGGTCCTTAACCTCACATGCAGGGTAATCGTGAATATCCAGGGAGATGAGCCTATGATTAGACACCAGATGCTTGATGAATTGGTCCAGCCATTCATGAAAGACGACAATATAGTTATGGCAACCCTGAGCCACAGGATATATAAGAAAACAGAGATAGATAATTCCAATATTGTAAAGGTAGTGGTGGATAAGGATGGGACTGCCTTATACTTTTCACGTTCACCTATTCCATGGAGAGATGGGTCATCTCCTTGCTATAAGCATATAGGTGTCTATGCCTATACCAAGGATTTTTTGATGACATTTACGAGATTGGCTCAATCCCCGCTTGAGAAGATAGAACGCCTTGAGCAGTTAAGGGCACTTGAGAATGGTTATAAGATAAAGGTTGTTGAGACAGGGTTTGACACTATCAGCGTGGATACAGAAGAGGATTTAAAGGAAGTAAGGGAGATACTATGCTCGCGAAGCATGCAAAGCCAAAATATATCTTTGTGACAGGTGGCGTCGTTTCAAGTTTAGGCAAGGGAATAGCCTCTGCATCTATAGGCAAACTCCTTGAATCTAAGGGCCTTAAAATAACGCTCCAGAAATTTGACCCTTACATTAATGTAGACCCCGGGACGATGAGCCCTTATCAGCATGGTGAGGTCTATGTGACTGATGATGGCGCAGAGACTGACCTTGATTTGGGACATTATGAGAGATTTACCAATGCGAAGTTAGGTAAGGATAACAATGTGACGACTGGCAAGATATACTATTCTGTCATAACAAAAGAGAGGAGAGGTGACTACCTTGGCGGGACTGTCCAGGTTGTGCCTCACATCACCAATGAGATAAAAGAGAGCATAAAGAAGGTCTCCAGAGATAAAGACTTAGATGTAGTTATAGCTGAGATTGGCGGGACAGTGGGCGATATAGAGGGCCTCCCGTTTCTTGAGGCGATAAGGCAGTTTGGCAGAGAGGTTGGCAGGAATAATGCAATATATATACACCTGACACTCATCCCGTATATAGAGGCAGCCAGTGAATTGAAGACAAAACCCACCCAGCACAGTGTGGGGCGATTGAGAGAGATAGGGATACAGCCTGATATATTGTTATGCAGAACAGAGAAGCCTCTGAGTGATGAACTTAAGACAAAGATTGCACTCTTCTGTAATGTGGATAAAGAGGCTGTGATTCAGGCTAAGGATGTCAAGGATATATATGAGGTGCCGCTTGCCTTTAAAGAAGAAGGGCTGGATAAGATTATAGTCCGGTTACTCGGGCTTAAATGCAAGAAAGAGGATTTGAGACGGTGGAGAGAGAATGTTGTAGAGAAGGCTTTGCACCCTTCAAAGTCTACAAGAATAGCAGTGGTTGGCAAGTATATAGAACTCCAGGATGCCTATAAATCTATCTATGAGGCATTGAGGCATGGAGGTATCGCTAATGATACAAGGGTAGATGTATTGAAAGTAGATTCTGAGGATATTGAAGCAAATGGACCAGAACGTTATTTGAAAGATTCAGATGGCATATTGGTGCCTGGCGGATTTGGGTCAAGAGGGATTGAAGGAAAGATATCTGCGATAAGGTATGCGAGGGAGAAAAAGAGACCATTCTTTGGCATATGTTTGGGTATGCAGTGTGCAACGATAGAGTTTGCACGGAATGTTTGCAATTTGAAGAAAGCCAATTCTACAGAGTTTAATAAGTCCACCCCTCACCCTGTTATTGACCTGCTTGAGAGTCAGCAGTGTATAGAAAACATGGGTGGGACGATGAGATTGGGTGTCTATCCGTGTCTTATAAAAGAGGGAAGCCTGACTTACAAGGTTTACAGACACAAAAAGATATTAGAACGCCACAGGCATAGGTACGAGTTTAATAATAAATACAGGGACATAATGCAGAAGCATGGTATGGTTATATCTGGCATATTCCCCAATCCCCTCGCGGGGAGGGTTCCCACAGACGGACTTGTAGAGATAATAGAGTTGGCTGGCCATCCGTGGTTTATTGGCTCTCAATTTCATCCAGAGTTTAAATCCAAACCCGAAGTTCCACATCCACTCTTTAAAGGGTTTATAAAGAGTACATTACGATGACAAGAGAGATACGGATAGGCAACGTAGTGATTGGAGGGAATAATCCTTTAGTATTAATTGCAGGGCCATGTGTCATTGAAAGCGAAGATTCTACTCTCTTCCATGCAAGCCAATTACAAAATCTCACTTCCAGGTTAGGCATACCATTTATATTCAAGTCAAGTTATGACAAGGCGAACAGGACATCTAAGGGTTCTTATAGAGGGCCAGGGCTTAAAAAGGGCCTTAAAATCCTGAAAAAGGTAAAGGATAGATTGGGTGTGCCTATATTGAGTGATGTCCATTGTCAATCTGAGGTAGATGAGGCAAAAGAGGTGATAGATATCATACAGGTTCCTGCCTTCCTTTGCAGGCAGACAGACCTTCTCGTATCCATTGCCAGGACAGGGAAGGCTATAAATGTGAAGAAGGGGCAGTTTCTTGCCCCATGGGATGTCCAGGCCATTATTGATAAGATAACCGGAGCAGGGAATGAAAGGCTCTTGATAACAGAGCGTGGGGTAAGTTTTGGATATAATAATTTAGTCTCTGACCTAAGGGCATTGCCAATAATGAGGAAATTGGGCTGGCCTGTCATATACGATGCTACACACAGTATCCAGTTACCTGGTGCAAGGGGCGGCTCTTCTGGCGGAGAGGCAGAATTTGTAAGAGGACTGTCACGGGCGGCTGTTGCCATGGGGTGTGACGGCCTATTTATAGAGGTACACAGAAATCCTAAGGAGGCGCTATGCGATGGGCCGAATATGGTGTCTTTGAGAGTTTTAAGCAAACTCCTGAGTGAAGTCCAGAGGATAGATGAGATAGTGAGGCATACCTTAGATGAGACATAAAAGGTCAGGCGATGCTGATTTACTAAAGCATGCAAAAGAGGTGTTAAGGATAGAATCTGAGGCGATTGCGAGCCTCGTAGAAAAAGTCAGTGATGATTTTATAGATGCGGTTCATATGATAGATGCATGCAGAGGCAGGATAGTTGTCACTGGGATGGGTAAGCCAGGCATTATAGGCAGGAAGATATCTGCTACCCTGGCATCTGTCGGGACGCCAAGCCTATTCCTACATCCTGCCGAGGCTATACATGGTGATTTGGGTATGGTGACAAAAGAAGATGTCATCCTTGCTTTGTCTAATAGTGGTGAGACTGATGAGATTATTCGCCTTCTATCATTCATAAAGGATACAGGGACAAGGCTCATATCGTTTACAGGTAATACCCGCTCTACCCTGGCTAAGCATAGCGACATAGTACTTGATACAGGGGTAAAAGAAGAGGCATGCCCATTGGGGCTTGCACCTACAGCAAGCAGCACTGCTATGTTAGCAATGGGAGATGCGCTGGCATTAGCAGTTGCAGAAAAAAAAGGTTTTAAAGCAGATGATTATGCACGGTATCACCCGGGTGGAAGTTTAGGTAAGAGGCTCAAGAAGGTAGAGGATATAATGCGGACTGGCAGGGATAACCCAATAGTCCATGAGAATAAAAGAGTCGGCGAGGTCCTGCTTGCTATTACAGGTGCCAGGGCGGGATGCGCAAGCATAGTCAATGATGAAGGGTACCTTGTAGGGATATTTACTGATGGGGATTTGCGCAGGAACATTAAAAAGCGGCCAGACCTTTTAAGGCTCAAGATAAAAGAGGTAATGACACCTACTCCTATAACCATTGCTAAGGGTAAACTCGTCCATGAGGCACTGAGGATTATCAGGGAGAAGGAGATTGACGATGTCCCTGTAGTTGAAGATGGAAAGCCTATCGGACTGGTAGATGTGCAGGACCTGTTAAAATGATAGAAGAACGCATAAAAAACATTCGGCTTCTGATATTAGATGTAGACGGCATCCTGACAGATGGCAGGATTATATATGACAATTTTGGCGATACTGTAAAGATGTTTGATGTGCGGGATGGGTTAGGCCTTGTCCTTCTTAAGAGAGCCAATATAAAAGTTGCGATTGTAAGCGCAGGCAAGTCAAGGGCTGTTACGAGAAGGGCAAGGGAATTAAAAGTCACCAGGGTCTATCAAGGTATCCGGGATAAATTGAAAATATACAATAAACTGCTCAGGAAATTCAGACTCAAAGATGATGAGGTCTGCTACATGGGAGATGACCTGACTGACGTACCCGTTATGAAGAGGGTGGGGCTTGCGATAGGTGTGCCGAATAGCATAGACGAGGTCCAGAGGATATCCCATTATATAACTTCCCATAATGGTGGAAGAGGCGCGGTAAGGGAGGCAGCAGACTTGATATTACGCACGCAAGGGAAATGGGATGAGGTAGTAGCTAAGTACATGGGATAAGGTGGTGCCAGAATGAAAAAGAAGATATTATTAATAGATGATGACAAGAATATGGTTAGGATGCTCAAGATAAGATTAGAATCAGAGGGGTTCAATGTAATCTCAGCATATGATGGGGAAGAGGGGCTTGAGAAGACATTGAAGGAGAAGCCAGACCTTATCATTCTGGATATAATGCTGCCCAAAATGGATGGATACCAGGTCTGCCAGAAATTGAAAGAGGATAGGAAGACATGGGATATCCCTGTCTTGATGCTTACTGCCAAAGGTGATTTGGAATCGCGATTTACAGGGTTATTTAGCGGGGCTATAGAATATATGTCAAAGCCTTACGAATCTAAGATGTTGTTAAGAAATATAAAACAGATGCTCTCCATAAAGGATAAGTGAATAGGATAGATGTCTCGTATTCAAGAGGTCAATGGCGGTGTAACTGCCCCATTGGGATTTAAAGCGAATGGGGTTAGATGTGGCATAAAAAGAAAAGGCAAGGATTTAGCCATCATCTATTCAGATGTCCCTGCATCTGCAGCAGGCCTATGGACATCCAACAAGATAAAGGCTGCACACATATACCTTGACAAAAGGAATATTAAATCCGGCATAGCACAGGTTATCGTTGCTAACAGTGGGAATGCAAATTGCTGCAATGGCAAAGCAGGCATTGAAGATGCGAATCTTGTAACTCAAGCAGCAGCCTCCCACCTTAATTTAAAGCCATCTATGGTATTGGTAGCATCCACAGGGGTGATTGGCAAGAGGTTACCTGTCCAAAAGATATCTTCTGCCATCCCCATGCTTATAAAGGGGATGAATAGACGCGGCTCACACGATGCAGCTTGTGCTATAATGACTACCGATACAGTTCCTAAAGAAATAGCAGTCCGATTCAATCTCAAAGGCAGAACTGTGACTATAGGAGGTATAGCCAAAGGTTCTGGCATGGTCTCACCTGATATGGCTACGATGCTTTCCTTTATTACTACAGATGCGGCTATACCACCGGATAATCTGAAAGCGGCCTTGAGTGTAGCAGTAGAGAAATCATTTAACAGGATAACGATAGATGGGGATATGAGCACTAACGATACGGTCCTTATGCTCGCAAATGGTGCCTCAAATATGCGCATGGATGAAAAAGATGATTCATTCAGTATATTCTACAAGGGATTAGAATATGTGGCAGTCTCTTTGGCAAAGATGCTGGTGAAGGATGGTGAAGGTGCAACTAAATTTATAGAAGTGAATGTCCGAGGGGCAAGGAATGAAACAGAGGCAAATGAGGTCGCACGTAAGGTCTCTAATTCTAATTTAGTCAAAACCATGCTCTATGGTGGAGACCCTAACTGGGGAAGGATAGCTGGCAGCGCAGGAAGTGCCCATGTCAGCATAAAAGAGGACATATTGGACATTTATATTGGTGATGTCCAGGTGATGAAAAAAGGTGCAGGCACTGCATTTGACAGAAATAAATTAAGACGCTTAGTTAATGGAAAGGAAGCCAGGATAACCATTGATTTAAACCTGGGTAATGGGTCTACAACTATGTGGACGTGTGACCTTTCAGAAGAATATGTCCGATTAAATGCGGAGTATGAGACTTAAATATGAAAGATATAATTGAAAAGGCAGACGTATTGATAGAGGCACTGCCCTATATAAGAAATTTTCATGGTAAGGTTACTGTAATCAAATATGGGGGTAGTGCGATAGAGAATGAGCGGATACGGAAAGGGATATTGCAGGATATTGTCTTTATGAGCTATGTAGGGATGAAACCTGTCCTTGTTCATGGAGGCGGCCCTGCGATAAGTGCAAGGATGCGGAAAGAAGGGATAGAGCCTAAATTCACAAAGGGCTTGAGGGTCACTGATGAAAAGGTGATAAAGATTGTGGAAGATGTCTTAAAAGAGGTAAATAAGGATATTGTGAAAGAACTTGAATCTCTCGGAGGGAAGGCAGCAGGGCTGAGTGGCAGGAAGGATAGATTGATAAAGGCAAGAAGGCTTAAGGTAGGGGAATCGGATATTGGATTTGTGGGAGAGATTATCAGTATAAAAACCGGGCCTTTGACTAAACTTATAGAGTCAAATACTATCCCTGTGATTATGCCCCTCGGTATTGGAAGTGACAGAAAGGCCTACAATATCAATGCCGATGATGTGAGCGCTGAGATTGCAGCGAGCCTTTCTGCAGAGAAGTTGGTGCTCCTCACAAATGTGAGGGGGATTCTGGAAGATACTGGTGATGAAGGCTCTTTATTCTCTACACTAAATATAAAAGAGGTTGAGAAACTCCTTGAGAGGAAGGTTATAGACGGCGGTATGATACCTAAGGTAAAGGCCTGTGTCCGTGCCTTAGAGAAAGGTGTTAAGAAGACGCATATTATTGATGCGAGGATTAACCATTCACTTTTATTAGAGATATTTACAAAGGAAGGTATTGGAACCGAGATTGTGAAGAATAGCCATTGATGGATACCTTAACATTGTATGATAAATATGTAATGGCTACCTATACCCGTTTACCCTTAATACTTGTGAGAGGTGAGGGAATTAAGGTATGGGATAGCAGTGGCAGGGAATATTTAGATTTCTTTCCCGGATGGGCAGTGAGTGGTATAGGCCACTGCCATCCAAGGGTTGTCGGTGCCATCCAGAGGCAATCAAAGAAGATAATCCACGTTTCCAATAATTATTATAATGAACTACAGGGCAGGCTTGCGCAAAAGATTTCTGAGAATTCATTTAGTGGCAAGGTATTCTTCTGTAATAGCGGTGCAGAGGCAAATGAATCTGCCATAAAACTTGCCCGCGCCTATGGTCACCCTGATAGATATGAAATAATATCCATGGATAATTCATTCCATGGCAGGACATTGGCTACAATGACTGCTACAGGCCAGGAGAAATACCATAAGGGGTTTGGTCCTATGCCAAAGGGATTTGTTCATGTGCCGTTCAATGACATGGAGGCGATAAAGGCGAAGATTAGTAAAAGGACTATCGCTATATTAATTGAGTTGATTCAAGGTGAAGGTGGGATAAATATAGCCAGTAAAAGATTCGTCAAGGACTTGAGGAAGTTCTGTACTGACAGGGACATCCTGCTTCTAATAGATGAGGTGCAGACTGGCATGGGCAGGACAGGCAGGTTCTTCTCTTATCAGCATTATGCAATAGAACCTGATGCTATGACCTTAGCAAAGACTCTCGGCGGTGGAATGCCAATAGGTGCGATGGTTGCAAGTGAGAAATTCGCAAGTGTTTTAAAACCAGGGACACATGCCTCTACATTTGGAGGAAGTCCTATCGTATCCGCTGCTTCACTCGCTGTCTTTGAGGCGATAGAGAAAGATGGATTGATTAAAAATGCAGAAGAGATGGGTGAATACCTTAAGGGTAAGTTGAATAAACTTAAAAATAGGCACAGTATAATAAAAGAGGTTAGGGGTATGGGGCTTATGATAGGAGTAGAACTCAAATCTAATGGCAAAGATATAGTTGAAGCGTGTATTGATAAAGGACTGCTCATCAACTGCACCCATAATACTGTCTTAAGGCTGATGCCCCCGATGATTGTTGGGAAGAAGGATATAGACAGGGCTATCAGTATATTAGATGAGGTGTTGAAAGGAGGGATTTAAGAATATGTCTTTATTCAGAATATTTAAATGTAGCGTTCTGATTATTCTAATGGTAATCATAGTTAAGGGCTCATGCATATATTGCGATGAGACATCTACTGAGGTGGTGCAAAAGATGCCCCTTACAGGCAGCGTGGTTAAAGAGAAAAGTAAAGAGATAAATAGCGACTCAGATGAGAAAGTAGAAGAAGTAAAGAAGATTGATATAAACAATGCTGATATTGAGGAATTGAAAATATTGCATGGTGTAGGGCCAGTGATAGCCAAAAGGATAATAGAATACAGAAAAATCCACGGTAGGTTCAATACCATTGAAGAGATAATGAAAGTAAAAGGGATAGGCAAGAAGAAGTTTAAAGAGATGAAGAATATGATAACTGTAAAAGAGCCCATTTCAAAAAAGGATGATAGTAGAAAAGATGACGAACGGAGCAATGTAGAGAGTGAATAAAGATTTGCTTGGGGTATCTGACTTAACCAAAGGCGAGATAGAAGAAATTTTTTGCAAGACAGACGAACTCAAGTCTAAGCCTGATAAGTTCTCTCGTGCATTACAGGGGAAGTCTCTGGGTCTCATATTTCAGAAGCCTTCTAACAGGACAAGGGTATCCTTTGAAGTAGGCATTGCCCAGTTAGGCGGGTATGCTGTATATTTAGGGCCAGATGAGATAAAACTCGGAGTAAGAGAAGAGATAAGAGATGTTGCAAGGACACTATCTAAGTATCTTGATTGCATAGTAGCGCGAACGTTTTCTCATAATGATGTAGTGGAACTGGCAAGGTATTCCTCTATACCTGTGATAAACGGATTGAGTGACCTTACGCATCCATGCCAGGGGTTAAGCGACCTCTATACCATAAGAGAGAAGATTGGGCACTTGAAGGGTTTAAAAATTGCCTATGTTGGTGATGGGAATAATGTCCTCCATTCCCTGCTTTTAGGATGTAGTATAATTGGGGTAAACATCAGTATCGCTACACCAAAAGGATACGAGCCCGATAAAGAGATTTTTCACCAGGCTTTGGAGAAATCTAAAAAGAGTGGTGCATGTATAAAGTTTTCACATAAACCTGAAGTTGTAGTTCATGATAGCCATGTAATATACACTGATGTATGGACGAGTATGGGCCAGGAGAAAGAAAGGGATAAAAGGCTCAAGGCATTCAAGGGATTTCAAGTGGGTTTGAAATTGTTATCTAAAGCAAGAAAGGATTGTCTTGTAATGCACTGCCTGCCTGCTCACAGGGGTGAGGAGATAACTGATGAAGTAATAGAAGGTAGGCACTCTATCGTCTGGGACCAGGCAGAAAACAGGCTCCACGTCCAGAAGGCAATACTATTAAAATTATTGAAATGAGGAATAGTAGGAGAAAATTGTGAGAGGGAATTATGACAGAAAAGGTTAAGAAGGTTGTTCTTGCGTATTCTGGCGGGCTTGATACGTCTATAATCATCAGGTGGCTGATTGAGAGATATAACTGCGAGGTTATCGCAGTGACTATTGATTTGGGACAGGGTGAAGAGTTAAAGCCACTCAGAAAGAAGGCTCTTTCAACAGGTGCAAGCAAGATATATATAGAAGACCTTAAGAGGGAATTCGCTGAGGAATATATATTCCCGACATTAAAGGCAGGTGCGATATACGAATCCAGGTATCTTTTAGGGACTTCTTTTGCACGTCCATTGATTGCAAAGCGGCAGGTTGAGATAGCACATAAAGAGAAGGCGGATGCTGTGGCACATGGTGCTACAGGCAAAGGAAATGACCAGGTCAGGTTTGAACTTACATATAAGGCATTAGACCCCAGTCTAAAGATAATTGCACCGTGGAGGGAATGGGATATAACCTCAAGAGAAGAGGCGATTGAATATGCGAAGAAATACCATATACCCATAGGTGTAACAAAGGAAAAACCCTACAGCAGGGACAGAAACTTATGGCACTTAAGTCACGAAGGTGGCAGGTTAGAGGACCCGTGGCAAGAGCCGCATGAAGATATGTTTATGCTTACAAATTCTCCTGAAGATGCACCTGATAGGCCCGTATATTTGATAATAGGTTTTAAAAAGGGCATTCCAAAGACTATCAATGGGAAGGCGTATAACTCTGTAGCACTGATTGAGACTCTGAATCGCGTAGCAGGAAGACACGGAGTTGGCAGGATGGACATGGTTGAGAATAGACTCGTTGGGATTAAATCAAGGGGGGTATACGAATGTCCAGCAGGAACAGTCCTCTTCATTGCCCACAGAGACTTAGAATCAATTACTATTGACAGGGAGACTATGCACTATAAGGAAATTATCTCCCAGAGATATGCAGAGTTAGTATATTATGGCATGTGGTTTTCTCAGCAAAAGAAGGCATTGGATAGATTCATTGATGCCACCCAGGAGAATGTTACAGGTGAGGTTCGGGTCAAACTCTACAAAGGCAATTGCACAGTTGTAGGGCGTAGGTCAAGGTATTCTCTCTATGACCAGAGATTGGGAGGATTTGGCATGAGGGGATACAATCCAAAGGATGCCGAGGGATTCATAAATCTATTAGGGTTACCATTGAAGGTCCAATCCTTAATAGATAATTCGCACTTATGATTTACGTCGCTCTTTCAGAGTTTCCGTAAATCATGTACTCATTAAAGGAGATAAAATGGGTAAACTGTGGGGAGGAAGGTTCAGGAAAAAGACAGACCCAATAGTTGAGATGTTCACCAAAAGTATCCATTACGACCATAAACTTGCACAGTATGATGTACTTGGCAGTATAGCCCATGCAAAGATGTTAGGCAAGTGTAATATAATTACAAAGCATGAAGCATCAGCACTTGTCAAAGGGCTTGAAGGTATATTAAAGGATATAGAGGCTGGAAGGTTTGAATTTGACTGGGATTGTGAGGATATTCATACGAATATCCAGAATGAACTCCAGATGCGGATTGGTAAGATAGCGAAAAAGTTACATACTGCAAGGAGCAGGAATGACCAGGTGAGTTTAGACCTCAGGATGTACTGCCGTGATTCTATCATTACACTTGTTCATGAGATTACTGACCTACAGAAATCCCTGCTTAAATTCAGTAAGCAAAATAGAGAGATTATCATACCTGGTTATACCCATCTGCAGAGGGCGCAACCTGTCTTACTTGCACACCATATGCTCGCCTATATGGAGATGTTCCAGAGGGACAGGCAAAGGATATATTCTACCCATATTAGTGTATGGCACAATTCCCCTTTGGGCTCATGCGCACTTGCTGGCACATCTCTACCCATAGACAGAGAATATACTGCAAACCTGCTCAACTTCACAGGCGTATCAAGGAATAGCATAGACTCTGTAAGTGACAGGGATTTTGCAATTGAATTCTTGTCAGGCATGGCAATCCTTGCGATGCACCTTTCACGCCTCAGTGAAGACCTTATACTCTGGTCAACGAGTGAGTTCGCCTTTATAGATATAGATGAGTCATTCTGCACAGGTTCAAGCATAATGCCGCACAAGAAGAATCCTGATGTGCTTGAACTTATAAGGGGTAATACAGGAAGAATCTACGGGAACCTTATATCTGTACTTGTCATGATGAAGGGTCTGCCACTCTCTTATAACAGGGATATGCAGCTTGATAAAGAGCCGCTATTTGATTCGGTAGAGAGGGTGAAAGGTTCTTTAGGTGTTATGATTAGATTGATCCAGGGTAATATAAAGGTGAACAAGGAACGACTTAAGGGACTGTTTGATGATGAATCCCTATTTGCGACAGATATGGCAGAATATTTAGTTAATAAATGCATGGCTTTCCAGGAGGCACATGAGACTGTTGGTAAACTGATAGCCTATTGCATAAGAGGTAATAAAAAAGTATCTGACCTGTCCCTTACTCAATTAAAAACTTTTTCTAAGAAGTTTGATAAAGATATATACAAACTCCTTAATCCAGACCAGTCAGTCAGGTCAAAGACCTCTTATGGAGGCACAAGTCCTGTAAATGTCAGGAAGGTAATTGATGCATGGGAGAAGGAGTTTGAGAGAGAAAAAAAGTTACAATAAGGCGTTGCCATTAGACCTTTCCCTTATGTGGAATGGGGAAAGTCTATCCTTTTTAGGATTAGCAGTGATTTGCGCCATAGTTAGTATTAGTCTATGTTGCTACGAGGCTCAGGCAGATGAGTCTCTAAATGAATTTACCAAATCAAGAGAGAAGATGGTTGAACTGCAGATTGAAAAAAGAGGCATCAGGGATAAAGATGTCCTACAGTCCATGCGGAAGGTTCCAAGACACAAGTTCGTCCCTGGTGCGTATGTGAGCAGGGCATATGGAGACTATCCACTGCCCATAGGAGAGGGCCAGACGATTTCACAGCCTTACATAGTCGCATTGATGACTGAGTTATTGGAACTTAAAAAGGAAAAGTCAGTCCTTGAGATAGGCACCGGTTCAGGTTACCAGGCTGCCATATTGGCTGAGATTGTAGATAATGTATATACGATTGAGATAATCAAGAGTTTAAAGGAAAGTTCAGAGGATAGATTGATTAGCATGGGATACACAAACGTCAAGGTCAAATTAGGTGATGGATATTATGGATGGGAGGAATATGCCCCATTTGATTGTATCATTGTGACAGCAGCGCCTGATCACCTGCCGCAGCCTTTAATACGGCAGTTAAAAGATGGCGGTATTATGATTATACCTGTAGGTATGCCAGGGGCATATCAGGTCCTGTGGCAGATAAGAAAGAAAGGCGACAAGATAGAAAGGAAGAGTATTACAGAAGTATCATTTGTCCCATTCACAGGGAGACATTGACCTTCATCTGCCGCATCGCAAATAAAGCCACAACATAACTAACCCCAGCCAGAATCAGCAGGATAGAATATCCGCTTGATACTGCGAGCATCATAGAGACTATAGAACTCAGCACTGAGGCAAATCCATTCACTCCCCACATATGAGGTATAGATTCTTTTAGGGTTTTACTTAATATGCTTATGCCGCAGGGGAATGGCATACCCATAAGGAAACTTATAGGACCAAGGCTTACAATAGATATAAATACCCGCATAGGAAAATCACTCTTTAAGAAAGATTTAAAGAGTAATGGCAATAGAAGCCAATACAGGAATATAGTGAGGACTAATAAAGATAGATAGAAGAATGGAACTCGCGGAGAATCTATCCACTTTTTAATATATAAACTTCCTAACCCTGAGAAGAAGAGGATTGAAGCAAGTACAATTGAAAAGGCATAGATAGGGTGGCCTAAAAACAGGATAAATTTTTGCATAAGGCATATCTCAATGAATATAAATCCAATACCTAAGGATAAGAAATACAGGAAAGGTGAATATTGCCGTAGCGGGTTGCTTATAATGTCTTTACGGAGAAATAGTGGCAATGCTATCAAGATAAATGATATTAGCAATGCTATTATCAGGATGATAATGATAACCAAATATCCAGCCCCTGCATAAGGCTTCCATTCCCTTCCTATATTTTTCAGAATAACAGGTAATTGCCTCCATTTAAAGAAGTGGAAGAAGAAAGGTTTATCATCTGTAATGGGTGAGATATTGAGTGGATAATCCTTATAGAATCCCTGCCTATCTTTTGAATGCAATAGTCTTGAGAAGGTCTTGAAGTGATAGTCCTCAGGAAATACATCATAGATATTAACTTCATCTTTAGTAATTCCTGGGACATATATAAGGTCAAACCGCCTGTCTTTACAAAATCTTTTTATAATATCTATCTCATTTTTAGTGAATGGAGATTTCTTTACGAGGAAGGTGGCAGTATTCCATGTTCGGAAACAGATGATATTATCATTGGGATTTGGTATCTTTTTAGCCTCCAGGGACTCTACTATACCTGCCATTACCTTTAATTCCTCACTCGGTGGAAACTGTAGCCACCTCACCATGCTGATTATTCCATCCGGAGATAGTATATTAAGATAACCCACAAATGCCTCTTTAGTAAGAGTGTGATTTTCTGATAGGCTGAATGCACCAGAACTGACAGGGCCAAATGAATCAGAGAGTGATATATGTATAATGTCAAATGTATCAGGAGTACTACCTATGAAACTACGTGCAGTCTCAAGCCTTACCTCCAAGCCATCCCTGTCCCCTGGCGGGGAGGGTTCCCACTCATATAAATTGCCACAGAATTCTTTTAAATCAGATTTGAGAACCTTCATTACTAATGGGTTCTCTTCTATCACTGTTATAGGGTTCATCTTATGATATAAGGCTGTGAGCAGGTCAAGCCCTCCACGTGGATTTATAAGTAATAGTTTCTTATTCTCTTTTAAAATGAATCCAGAAGCCTGTGGTAGATAATCGGTGAATTCCAATTCTTCTAACCTGCCACTGAACCTCGTAACCCCGCTCAAGTTCTCACCATCTATTGTAATACCCAACTGTTCAGGTGGGATGGATGGATAGATATAACTCAAGCCAGGATAGACCCTGACGATTGGACTCTTTATCACATCTATCCTTGAAAATGGATTCCACTCGGTTAAGAGGATAGAAGCCCCTTCGGCCCTGATTGATTGACTTAAGGTCTTATATTCAGAGAGCCTGAGCCTGGATATATTAGGTTGATTAAAAAGAAAGACGAATAGGATGCAGGTGCCTAAAAATAATAGCCACACTAACGTGATTCGGAATTTTCTTGCCAAAGGCAATAGGAAAAAAAGGCAAGCGAGTATGCCAGACCATGCTATGAAGAATATACCTTTTTCTCCAGCACCTGCAATTGGTAAGGCTAACAAACATCCGATTGCAGAGCCTGTAAGGTTAAAGAAATATAGCATAGATATATGCTGAGGTGATTTGGCTATAGCAATGCCTATGATAAGCCCGGCAAAGAAGAAAGGGATTATAAGTACAAGATACTCTGCGAAAAGGTAGAATATCTGAATGCGGTCTATACCTATTCGGAATGAGTCCAGGGGTAGGTTATTTATTGTCCAGTAACTTATAAGAGTAGTATAAGAGAATAATAGAGATAGGATGCCTAATAATTTTTTCTCATCTACATTTATAAGTTTTGGAAATAAGAATAGAAAACTGCCACTTGCCCCAAATCCAAGTAAGGCTATACTTACAGCCATAAAGGCAAAATGGTACCACTGGCTGATAGAGAATATCCTTGTAAGTAATATCTGGAGAGTCAGCGTGCCTCCGGATATTACAAATATTCCAAGATAAAAGGCAAGTCCCATAATGCCAAATTATATCACCCTGTATAGTTTATATCAAGGAAAATTAGCACCAGACTTGACGATGGCTTTGTTATGTGATATACTTTAGACATGTTCAAAAGGATTGAAAAAGAACTCAAACGTTTATGTTGCAACTGAGGCAAATATGCCTATCTTTCGTGCTATAAATCCTGATGACGAACTTTTGCATAAAAAGTAGATTCCAGAAAAATGAAAAAAGTTTACAGTTCGCAAGATAGTCTAATGGTATGGCACCTTAAGAATATTCTTGAAAACCACGGTATTCATCCTATGCTCAAGGGCGAGTACCTTGGTGGTGTGGCAGGAGAAGTCCCGCCTATTGAGTGTTGGCCAGAACTTTGGGTCGTGGAGGATTCCCAGTATGACCAGGCTCGGAAGATTATAGAAACAGCCTTGTCTTCCAAAGGTTCAACGAGTCAACCCTGGAAATGTCCCGGATGCAGTGAAGAGATTGAAGGACAATTCACTGAGTGCTGGAATTGTGGGAAGAGCCACCAGAGGTAATTTATATTGTGGTGCGGCGTGGTCCAAGGTTTAGATTTTTGGATGTAAGTATCTCTACGAATAAGTAGCATCGGGACGGTTATGTCAGGAATACATAAGGAGGTTTCAAATGGGAAAGTTTAAGCAATGGTGTGTGGTAGGTATGGTAGTCGGGATTTTATTCTTGCAAAATTCCTTATCAGCCGATGAGAAGGAAAAAGAGGCGTTGAATTCAGTGCTGGCGCAATATCAGGATGCGGTCCTGATAGTAAAATATGTACTGAAGATGAGTTCATCGTTTGGAGCGCAGATGGGAATGCCAGAAGAACATAAAGGCGAGACTGTAGGCACTGTAATTGACCCATCAGGTTTATTGGTAATATCAAACAGCGAATTGAAAGGGCCAGGCAAAATTTTTGATATGATGTCTGTCCCTGGTATGGAAGAGAAGTTTAATATGGATATAGTTCCATTAGATTTTAAGGTGGTCATGCCCAGCGGCATAGAGATTTCTGCAAAACTTGTTGCCCAGGATTCTGATTTAGATTTGGCATTCCTCAGATTGGAAAGTAAAGAGAAATTGGTACTCAAGGTAGTTCCTTTAACCAAAGGGTCTATACCGGGGACGGGTGAGATTCTAATCACTATTGGTCGTCTGAGTGAGAATCTAAACCGTGAGCCAATGGCTTACAATACTCAGGTAGTATCAGTTATTAAAAAACCGAGGATAATGTTTTTGGTTGCAGGTTTAGGCAATTTGGGTTGTCCTGTTTTCAACTTAGATGGCAAATCCGTGGGTATTATTTTGATGAGACCTTCTGCTGTTAAGCGAGACCCAATGATGTTGATGAGCATGTCAACCACCCCACTTGAATTTATGCCAATGGTTCTACCATCTGAGGAAATTATGGCAGCCATAGGGAAATTGCCTCCACCTTCTTCTCTGGAAGAAAAGAAGGCAGAATGAATATAAAATCTATGCTCCGCAAGGAGGTTTAGAAATTTGCACGAGTTTAAATATAAGGGCAATGAATTTTACTGTGAGGATGTCCGGGTAAGTGAGATTGCGGAGAAGGCGGGGACCCCGGTCTATATCTATAGTTATAAAACCTTGAGAGACCATTACAGAAAGATAAAGGATGCGTTTAAGTCTATCAAACCGCTCATTTGTTTCTCTATGAAATCAAATTCCAATCTGGCAGTCTTGAGTGCATTAGTTAAAGAGGGCTCTGGGCTTGATATAGTATCTGGCGGCGAACTCTACAGGGCTATGAAGGTTGGGGTTGACCCGAAGAAAATAGTATATGCGAGTGTGGGGAAGACCTCTAACGAAATAAAGAAGGCTATCCAGGCAGGAATTCTGATATTCAATGTAGAGTCACTGCCTGAACTCATAATGATAAATAATGTTTGCCGCAAACTCGGTAACGTGAGGCACAGGATGTTCGTATCCATCAGGGTAAACCCTGACGTAGAAGCCCATACACACAAGTATATTACTACAGGCAAAAAAGAGACGAAGTTTGGATTGGATATAGATACGGCTAAGGAACTATTCAGGAATAGAAAAGAATTGCCAGATATAGATATGGCAGGTGTCCATATACACATAGGCTCTCAAATAATAGAGCCTGAGCCTTTTATAAAGTCTATTGAGAAATTACTCCCATTCATAAGAGATTTAAAAAAGATGGGTGTTGCTTTAAGGTGGTTTAATATTGGGGGAGGGCTCGGTATTACATACAAGGAAGAAAAGCCTCAGACTGCCCGTGATTTTGCCAGGGTTGTCATGCCACTTCTTAAAAATACAGGCCTTAAGATAATCCTTGAGCCAGGGAGGTTTATAGCAGGTAATAGCGGTATATTGGTAACACGCGTGACATATCTGAAAGAGACGCCGACAAAGCGATTTGTGATTGTAGATGCAGGTATGAATGACCTTATACGGCCCAGCCTCTATGATGCATATCATGATATAGTGCCTCTTGTACGGCAAAAGGAAGGAGTTAAAAAGATGGTAGCAGACGTGGTAGGTCCGATATGTGAGAGCGGAGACTTCCTTGCCAAGGATAGGGAATTGCCAGAACTTGTGGCTGGTAACCTATTGGCAGTTATGGGGGCAGGTGCGTATGGTTTTACCATGTCCTCTAATTACAATTCAAGGCCAAGGGCACCAGAGGTTATGGTTAAGGGTAATAGATTTTATATCGTCAGAAAGAGGGAAACAAACCAGGACCTCATAAGGGGAGAATCTATCCCTGAATATAAATAGTAAAGTTATGGCCAATTGACAGGGATGGTGCGTTTGACAGGTGTGCGGTTTGAGGTGAAGGATATCTCTTTATGAGTCTGCCCGTATTCGTATATCTCTTTTGTAATCATGACATCGTGCAGGCAATACTTCTTTAATTCCTCCATCTTTCCTTCTTTAAAGAATCTTAATGCATCCAGTCCATTTCCAAGTTTTCCTTTTCCAAGTGTTGCCTGTGCTACACTCTCCAGGCTTACGCGGTGTCCTACTATCTTGACGATTTCTTCCATTATATCTAATGCAGGAAGTGTATTTATCGGTATAGTTAGATAAGGCTCCAGGACTACAAAATCAAACCTTTTGATATTGAACCCTATAATTAACGTTGCTGACTTCAGCATCTCTTCTAATTGGGGAATAGCACTCTCTTCAAAGGTCATGTATTCGCCTTTAAGATAACTGTAAATTCCTACCACTGACACCTTCAACAGGTGAAAGTTTTCTCTGCCTCCTACTTCGTCAAAACTCTTCTGGGTTTCTATATCAAGGACTATCTTACTCATATAATCGCAAAGCCTCCATGACCATGTTATAATGTATCTCTGTCGTGTCATTGACGTCATTTGCATACCCGCCTGCCAATAGACTTGCAACAGGGATATGGTTAGATTTTGCCAAATCAAATACAAACTTATCCCGCTTATTCAAACCCTCCTTTGTAAGATTCAAACCGCCTAACTGGTCATCCTCATATGGGTCAGCCCCTGCAACGTATACAATGAGTTCTGGCTTGAATTTACTTACAATACCAGGGACATGGGTTGCTAATTTAGATAGGTATTCCTCATCGCCTGCACCATCATCTAACCCTATATCTAACGAACCCGGGGGCTTATAATAGGGATAGTTATTCTCCTGATGTATTGAGAATGTATATACATCAGGGTCATTTGCAAAGATATATGCTGTCCCGTTTCCATGGTGGAGGTCACAATCCAATATCAGGACCTTTTTGATAAGTTCTTCCTTTTGCACCTTTCTTACACCAATCGCTATGTCGTTCAGGACACAGAACCCTTCGCCATGGTCAGGGAATGCATGGTGGAATCCACCTGCTAAATTTATCCCTGCACCTTCTTTAATAGCGTATCTATAAGCCATGATAGTTCCTCCTGCACCTAACCATGATGCAGTAACGAGTTGTTTTGAATAGGGGAGTTCTAATCTTAATATATCTTCATAGGATAATGTTCCTGTAAGGAGTTTGTGGACGTATTCCTTTGTATGGACGAGTAAAACATCTTCATCAGAGGCAGGGGTGGGCTGGATGATAATATCTTTTAAGGTAGGGTTGGACTTTATGAGCCTTTCGTAGACGCCCTTGTATTTCTGGGTAGGGAAGACATGCTCGCCAATATCTACCCGATAATCGTCTGAATAGATTATCTTCAATTAGACCCTTCCCTTATGTGGAATGGGGAAGGTCTATCCTTTTTAGGATTAGACATTATCCTCTCCAGGCTATTCCACCATAGAGCCTTTAGGTCTTCAATAGGGCTATTGACCCATCTATGTACCTTTAGGTTCTTACCATTTACTTCGCCTATGATAAAAGCAGGGAAGTTTTCGACAGTTGCTGTGTCCATTATTTCCTGGACATCATTCTGGTTACATGTAATGATAATTCTGGATTGGCTTTCTCCAAATAGGAGGCAGTCAACCCTTTTGAAGGGGATACGCGAGAGGTTGATAATGGCTCCAATCGCAGTTTCATAATTCAAGATACAGGATTCTGCGATAGCGATGGCTAACCCACCTTCAGAACAGTCATGTGCAGACTTGATAAGTCTCCTCCTTATACAAGATAGGACTACCCTGTGTAAAGCAAGTTCCTTATCAAGGTCTAACCGTGGAGGTAGACCAGTCTTCAGGTTATGTATAACCTTCAGGTATTCACTTCCGCCAAGTTCTTCCAAGGTATCACCAAAAAGCATAATAACATCTCCCTCATCTTTAAAATTGCTTGTGACTGGCAGATAACCTTTATTCTCGTTCAGCCCCTCTATTAGACCTATCATGCCTACTACAGGCGTTGGGTCTATCGCACCTTTAGGATTCTCATTGTAGAAACTTACATTGCCGCCAGTTACAGGCGTATTTAATCTTCTGCACGATTCTGCCATGCCTTCAACACATCTCTTAAACTGATAGAATATATCTGGTTTCATAGGATTGCCAAAATTGAGACAGTTCGTTATAGCAAGTGGCCTTGCACCTGAGGATACTAAGTTTCTCGCTGATTCTGCTACTGCTATCTTGCCACCTTCGTAAGGGTCTAAATAACAATACGTGGCATTACAATCTGTAGTAATGGCAATCGCCTTGTCAGTCCCCCTGATTCTGATAACTGCACTGTCTGAGCCAGGCAATACTATCGTGTTTGTCTGGACCATATGGTCATATTGTTCCCAGACCCACTTCTTGCTTGCGATTGTAGGTGAGGCAAGTAACTTCTTGAGGATACCTGTGCAAGAAACAGGTTCTTTTATACTTGATAGTTTGAACTTCTCTGTCACCTTTAGATAATCAGGCCTTCTTGCTCTTCTATGATATACAGGAGCATCTTCTGACAATGACTTTGCAGGGATTTCTGCTGCTACCTTTCCATTATCCTTTACCCTCATTATACCATTGCCTGTCACCTTTCCAATCATCACGGCATTGAGGTCCCATTTGTCAAAAATCCTCTTCACCTCTTTTTCCTTGCCCTTCTTTACTATGATTAGCATCCTCTCCTGTGATTCTGAGAGCATAACCTCATAAGGTATCATGCCAGTCTCTCTTTTAGGCACCTTTGTTAGGTCTATCTCTATTCCGGTATTGCCTCTTGATGCAGTCTCACAAGTAGAACAGGTAAGACCTGCCGCACCCATATCCTGGACTCCTATGCAATATCCTGTCTTAAATAGTTCAAGGCATGCCTCTAACAAAAGTTTTTCCATGAAAGGGTCACCAACCTGGACAGCAGGACGGTCCTGTTCAGACTCATCTGTCAATTCCCTTGATGCAAAACTTGCCCCACCAAGGCCGTCCCTGCCAGTAGTTGCACCTACATAGAATACGGGATTTCCAACCCCTTTTGCCTTTGCCAGAACAATCTCTTCATGCCGCACTATCCCTAAACACAAGGCATTTACTAAGGGATTTCCCTCATAGGTCTCATCAAAATATACCTCACCGCCTACAGTCGGTATCCCGATACAGTTGCCATAGAAACTTATCCCGCCAACTACCCCTGAGATTAACCTCTTGACATTTTGCTTTTTAGGATTTCCAAATCGCAATGAATCCATGAGCAATATAGGCCTGGCGCCCATAGTGAAGATGTCCCGTATAATCCCGCCTACACCTGTGGCTGCACCCTGGAATGGCTCAACTGCAGAAGGGTGGTTATGAGATTCTATCTTGAAGCACACACCCAGCCCATCCCCTATATCCACAATCCCTGCATTCTCCTCACCAGCCTTTACCAGGATGTTAGGTCCCTCTGTTGGGAATAGTTTCAGGATAGGTTTGGAGTTCTTGTAACTACAGTGTTCACTCCACATCACACTGAAAATACCCAATTCTGTAAAGTTTGGGGCCCTGCCAAGGATTCTCTTTATCCTGTTATATTCTGCGGGGGTGAGATTATGGTCACGCACCAATTCAGGCGTTATCTTGTCGGCCTCTTTCATCTTGCATTATCCCTTTTGTCTTTCCAGCAATTCCCTTATCTTTTTTAACTCATCAAGAAATCCCTTGGTGGTTTTGGATATGGCTACCATTGACAGTGTCCCCATGATGATAAAGATTGTCAATGCTGCCAATGGCGTAAAGAGGACGATTGAAATTAACGTATCACCTGTATTCATAAAACCTCCTTTAAAATTGACTGGAATATGCGCCTGCCATCCTCTGACCCAAGAACCTTTTCTGAAGAGCGCTCAGGATGCGGCATCATACCGAGGACGTTACCTTCCTCATTACATATACCTGCTATATTGCCGAGAGAGCCATTTGGATTGGCAGACTCTGTGGACATTCCTTTACTATCACAATATCTAAATATGACCTGTCCCTGCCTTTCTAATCTTTTAATAGTCTCCTTGTCGGCATAATAACAACCCTCTCCATGGGCGATAGGAATCTTTAATATATCTCCAGGTGAAAATAACTTCGTAAAAGGTTCTCTACTATTCTCTACGCTGACATAGACATATTTGCATATGAATCTTAAATTGCGGTTTCTTAACATTGCCCCAGGCAAAAGCCCTGCCTCAAGTAGTATCTGGAACCCGTTACATATGCCGATGACAGGCTTACCCTTCTTTGCCTCACGTATTACTGATTTCATGACAGGCGAGAATTTCGCTATTGCTCCGGTCCTCAGGTAATCCCCGTAGCTAAATCCCCCGGGCAGGATGATGCAGTCATATCCGGATATAGAGGGGTCTTTATGCCAGATATAGTCAACCTCTTGTTTCAGGACATCTTTTAAGGCATGGAAGCAATCCTGGTCACAATTTGAGCCAGGAAATACAATGACTCCGAACCTCATTTTTCTCCTTCAATCTCATAGGTATATTCTTCTATGACCGGGTTTACGAGGACCTTATCACACATCTTCCGAATCTGGTTTTCAATGGAAGTTTTAATTTTACTGTTGAGTTTAATCTCCATGTACTTACCAAGTCGGACGTCCTCAACCTCCTTAAACCCTAAAGAGTTTAAGGCATGTCTGACAGTATTTCCTTGTGGGTCAAGGACACTTTTCTTTAATGTTATGTAAATCTTTGCCTTCTGTTTCATGTGCTCATTTCCCCTCCTCCACAGGCGGATATTCTATTTATGGGACAACCTTTATCACCTTTCCCTCAAATAGTTCCAATGCCTTCCTGGCGATAGGTTCGGCAGTAAGCATATCTTCAAGTTTTCTACTATTATTTATCCCTTTGTCCTCTTTATCTTCCGGGCTGGGCTTGCCGTCTGTAATAATAAAGTTTACTCTAAGATTGCCTCCTAATAAATCATTCAATACAGACTCAATCAATTTCCTATTGCCGCTTTCTTCTAATACCTCTTTATGGAGTAGAAATTGAGCCGGCATACCAATCGTCAATAGGTTAGACTTTATAGAGAGAACCTCTCCTTCTGCCAGATAGGTTGCAGTTGACATCTTCTTCTCTTTAACCTTATTCAGGACAACGTCCCACATCCCCTTGATATGCTCCAGGGAATTTTCTTCTGCTTTTTCTGCGTGTAATGTAGTATTGGCAGATGGTTCTTCAGGCAGAATAATTATCTTCCTTTTAAGTTCGCTTTGTGGGACAGGGTGGGATAATGGCTCTTCATGTGCAGCCTTTGTAGGATTACCCAACCTGGACTCTATACTTGCTATTCTGTTCAGCACCTCATCTATGGATATCATATTAGCCCTTTTATATAACCTTACCAAAGATATCTCTAAAGGAATCCTGGGGCTATTTGTCCTTTTCATTACTTCCTGAGTATTTACCAGAACATTAGATATATAGAGAAGGTCTTCCTGGGAAACCGGATTAGCCTGATTAGTTATCTTATTTATAGAGTCCTCTGAGAGTTCAAGAAGAGAAGCTACATCCTTTCCGAATTTTGCTACCAACATATTCCGGAAATGATTGATAAGTCCGAGAACAAACTGGGACAGGTCCTTACCACTCTTCTCTAATTTATCAATCATATCTAAGCAGCCCACAACGTCCTTATTGAGAATTTTTTGTGCCATATCAATGTAAGTTTCGTGGTCAACAAGTCCCAGGACAGAATTGACATCCTCTGAAGTAACCTTCCCCTGTGTAAAAGAAGATGATTGGTCAAGTATAGATTCTGCATCCCTTAACCCACCCTCTGATGCGGACGCTATTGCGTATAGTGCATCCTCTTCCACCTTTAGATTCTCTCTTCTAACTATATCCTTCAGGACCAGCACAATGTCAGTTACAGAAACCCTCTTGAAATTGAACCTCTGACAGCGGGATAGGATGGTAGAGAGTAACTTATGAGGCTGAGTCGTGGCAAATATGAACTTGACATGAGGAGGCGGTTCCTCTAATGTCTTTAATAGTGCATTGAACGCCTCAGCAGTGAGCATATGGACTTCATCAATGATGTATATCTTGAATTTGCCCTTAGATGGATAAAACCTGACGTTTTCCCTTAGATTCCTGATTTCATCTATACCCCTGTTGGATGCACCGTCTATCTCTAATACATCAAGACTCGTGCCTGCAGAGATTTCGTTACAAGCGCTGCATTTGTTGCAAGGGGTTATGGTGGGACCTTTTTCGCAGTTGAGGGCTTTGGAGAATATCCTGGCAGTAGATGTCTTACCTGTACCTCTTGGCCCTGCAAATAGATATGCATGGGCTATGCGGCCATAGAGTATGGCATTCTTCAGAGTAGTAGTTATATGCTCCTGCCCAACTATCTCGTCAAAATTCTGCGGCCTGTATTTCCTTGCAAATACCAAGTAAGACATTATTAAAACAATTTCCTTAATCTCTTTATAACTTATATCATAAAAGATAAAAAAAGTCAAAATATTTATTTAGGTCTTTCCCGAAAGCGGAAAAGGAAATTCCCTTGACATTGGATTTTGGATGTGGTAGGATAAAAACACATTTATAATAAGGAAGGGATATATAGAAGTTGGGATTTGTAAAGGCTGGATTCTTCTTTGATGTAACCCATAATCGCATATTTATTACAACCATCATTGCATGGGTAATTGCCCAGTCAATAAAGGTAGCGTTGGGTGTAATCAGAGAGAAGAGATTTGATTTTAAATGGTTTATAGGCACTGGCGGTATGCCGAGTTCGCATTCAGCAGGGGTTACTGCACTTGCTACTTCTGTAGGATTGACACATGGCTTTAATTCTGTCATATTTGCCGTAACAACTATTTTTGCTTTCATCATTATGTTTGATGCCCAGGGTGTAAGGCGTGCAACCGGGCAGCAGGCAGAGATATTGAACAAGATTATGGACGATATCTACCATGGTAACAAGATAAGGGAAGACAGGTTAAAAGAGCTTATAGGCCATACACCCGTAGAGGTTTTAATTGGTGGATTATTAGGCATTTTGATTGCAGTTATTTGTATAAGGTGGATAGGTTGAAAAATAGATTATTACTGCTTGTCATATTAGTAGGGGTTATTGGAATAGGTTCTTTAGGGTATCTCTACATGAGCACATTAAAGGATATGCCGAGAGAGAAAGCAGCAGAGCGGGCGGTTGGTGAACAAGAGACGGCCAAGGCTGTTTCTCCTCCGATAGCAACCGGGGAGCAGCACCATCTATATAAAGAGGCGCAATCTAAGTTGAAGGCTAATAAAGAGAAGGAGGCATTAGAACTCCTTCAAAGACTTGTAACAGACTTCCCAAATTCCTCTTCAGTAGATGAGGCATTAGTTGGAATCGGGGATATCTATAAGAGGCAGGGGAACTTACAGGGGGCACATGATGCATATCAAAAGGTAGTGACAGGTTATCCGGATAGCAACTCTATCTCTTTAGCACAGGAAAGGTTATGGGATACAAATATAAAACTATTATTCTCAAACCTCCTGACACCCAAGAGTAAGTCTTATGAGGTAAAGCCAGGTGATACACTGACCCAGATTGCCAACTCATTCAATACCAATGTGGACCTGATAATGAAAAGTAATAATCTAAAGAGCTCGCTTATTAAACCCAAGATGAAGTTAAAGGTATCCACTGCTAAATATAGTATTATAATAGATAAGTCCCAGAATTCATTGACATTGAAGTCAGATGAGGAGATATTAAAGGTATACAAAGTCTCTACAGGTTCAAATAATTCTACCCCCTCAGGTAGTCTTAAAATTTTGAATAAGTTGATAGACCCTGTATGGTATAAGGTTGGTGCTGTGGTCCCATCCCAGAGCCCTGAGAACCTGCTCGGCTCAAGGTGGCTTGGGCTATCTAAGAAGGGTTATGGAATACACGGGACAAGGACACCTGATAGTATTGGCCAGGCAGTTACTCAAGGGTGTGTCAGGATGACAAACCCTGATGTTGAAGAACTCTTTACAATCATACCTATTGGGACAGAGGTAACAATAGTAGATTGAAGGAGGGAGAAGATGGCGATAGTATCAGGTGGATTGGATTTTGAGAAGCCTATCTTAGAGTTAGATAAGAAGATAGCTGACCTAAAGGCATTTGCAGAAAAAGAGAAGATAGACCTTAGCCAGGAGACGAAGAAGTTAGAAGAAAAATTACAAAAGACCAAAGAGGAGATATTCGGGAATCTCACCCCCTGGCAGATGGTCCAGATAGCCCGGCACCCTAAAAGACCATATACATTAGATTATATAAATCTTATCATGACAGGCTTTGTAGAGTTACATGGTGACAGGGTATTCTGGGATGATATGGCACTTCTGGGAGGTTTTGCCAGGATAGATGGTCAGCCTGTAGCAGTGATAGGACATCAGAAGGGCAGGGATACGAAAGAAAACCTGTTGAGGAGTTTTGGCTGTGCCCATCCTGAAGGTTACAGGAAGGCGTTAAGGATTATGAAAACAGCTGAGAAATTCAACCTGCCTATAATCTCTTTTGTAGATACACCAGGGGCATACCCTGGAATAGGTGCTGAAGAAAGGGGTCAGGCGAGCGCGATAGCCTATAATCTGAGAGAGATGTCCTGTCTAAAGGTGCCCATTATAGTAATTGTTATTGGTGAGGGTGGAAGTGGCGGGGCATTAGGGATAGGTATCGGGGATAGGGTCTTGATGTTAACAAATGCATACTATTCTGTCATATCTCCTGAAGGGTGTGCTGCCATCCTGTGGAAGGATAGGACAAAGGCACCTGAGGCTGCATCAGCACTCAAACTAACCTCTCCTGACCTTCTGAAATTGGGCATTATAGATGAGATTATACCAGAGCCATTGGGTGGGGCACACAGGGACCCTGAGTGGACTGCCGCACAGGTAAAGATGGCGCTAAAAAGGCATTTGTTAGAACTCATCCCTATACCGAGGGAAGAACTACCTAAGAAGAGAATTGAAAGACTAAAATCCATAGGAACCTTTAAGAATGTCTCCACATGAAGAGAGAAGAGAGTATCCCCGCGTAAAAGCGGAATTGTCGCTCAAGATAGTTGATAGGGAATCTGTTGTTATTACCCAGGCTGAGAATATCAGTTGTTCTGGTCTATATTGTAAGGTAGATAGATTAATCCAGTCTATTACGAAGGTCTCCATGACACTTTTTATTCCGGTCTACTCTAAGGCCCACAAAAGGACGAGGAAGAAGATAAATATAGACGGGGTAGTAGTAAGGAGTGAGCCGGTAAATCAAAATAGTTCATCAGATGGATATTACACTGCGATATTCTTCTCAAATCTTAAGAAACAGGACAAGGATATTATAAGCAAATATGTGAATCAAATTCTGCCTGATAATGGCCATTGAGAAGGATAGAAGAAAGGAGGAGTGGGTATGGTTAGGATGAAGAAGTCGGCTGTAAATAAGGCAACTGATAGGAATGTGGTCTTTGTATTAGAGGCGCCTGATGCAGGTAAGGTGGTATTATCAGGTGACTTTAATGGCTGGTCACGAGATAAAGATGTTATGAAAAAAGACTCTACAGGCTTATGGAGGACTGACCTTAAATTAAAGCCAGGCAGGTATGAGTATAAATTAATTGTGGATGGCAGCTGGCAGAATGACCCGCTCTGCTGTAATTGTATGCCCAATCCTTTTGGGAGCCAGAATTGCATAGTGGAAGTGGGCTAAGACTTAAATGAAATCTGTTGTAATTAATGAACATGGCGGAGTAGATAAACTCATATTCCAGGATATGCCAGAACCTTCTATATCCCAGGATGAGGTTTTGGTAAAGGTTAAGGCATGTGGCATTAACCACCTTGATATATGGGTGAGAGAGGGCTTACCCGGGATAAAGATTCCATTCCCTCATATATTGGGATGTGAGGTTAGCGGCGAGGTGGACAAGGTTGGTGAAGGGGTAAAGGATGTCCATATAGGTGATAAGGTCCTGATAGCGCCAGGTATTAGCTGTGGTAAGTGCTATCAATGCCTATCTGGCAATGATAATATGTGCGTATCCTACGATATAATGGGGCTGCGTTCCAATGGCGGATATGCTGAATTTGCCAAAGCCCCTTGTGTGAACATTATCCCTCTTCCAAAGGGGTTGGATTTTGATGGTGCAGCAGCAGTACCTTTAGTATTTCTTACTGCCTGGCATATGCTTATAACCAAGGCATGCCTTTTACCTGGCGAGGATGTACTCATACTCGGAGCTGGCAGCGGCATAGGGACTGCAGCTATCCAGATAGCCAAACTCTGTGGTGCGAGGGTAATAGCGGCTGCCGGGACAGACGAAAAATGTGAAAAGGCTAAAAGGTTAGGTGCAGATGAAGTAATCAATTACAAGGTTTTAGATTTTGAAAGAGAGGTTAAAAAACTCACCCAGAGTAAAGGGGTTGAGGTTGTATTTGAACATATAGGGCCAGATACGTGGGATAAGAGTATCAGGAGCCTGAGTAAAAGGGGAAGATTAGTAATATGCGGGGCGACCTCAGGCCCAAAGGTTGAGATAGACCTCAGGTATTTCTTCACCAGGCAGTTATCTATATTTGGCTCTTATATGGGGACAAAGGCTGAACTCATTGACCTGTTAAAATCATTTGAACAGAAGAGACTCAAACCCGTTATAGACAGAAAATTCCCTCTTAAAGAGGCAAAGGATGCCCATCAATTCATGATGGACAGGAAACAATTTGGAAAATTGGTATTGAACCCGTGAAGAGATATAATTAAATATATAGGAATTTCAAAACTGAGATTCTTCGGCTGCGCCTCAGAATGACAAAAAGAAATGTCACTCTGACCCTGAGTGTAACGAAGGGGAAGAGTCTAATTTGAAAGAAAATGAAAAATAAATCTGTCATATTTTTATTGTTTCTATTATATAGTGCAAGCGCATTTGGGGAAGAATTCGTCTATAACAGCGCGAATAAGAGGGACCCCTTCATGCCGCTTGTCACCAAAGATGGGCGGTATGTCTATACCGCGCCAGGTGCAGATGTAGAGAAAAAATTGGGCAGCATAACTCTGGAAGGTATATTGAAGACACTATCAGGAGAATATTTAGCTATCATCAATGGTGAGATGGTTAAGGCAGGCGACAAGATAATGGGTTTAGATGTGGCAGAGATAAAAAAGGATAGTGTCAAATTGTCAGCCGATGGCAAAGAAAAAATATATAAGTTTGCAGAGTAAGGAGGTGGGGGCCTTGGAGAAAAGGACAAGGATGTGGAAGAAAGTATGTCGAAAGACGGCAATAATCAGTAGTTTATTAATAGTTTTATCCATTTCTGTTGCGAAGGCTCAAGAGATAAAAGGGCAAGAAATGACATCAGAGATAAGTGATGAGACTAAAGGTATAGATGTAGAATTCAAAGGAACAGATATTCATACAGTATTAAGGAGTTTTGCTGCTATTAGCGGGCTAAATATCATTGCCGGTCCTGAGGTAGGGGTGCCAGGGGGTGTCAATATCAAACTTACACAGGTGCCATGGGAGAAGGCTTTTGATGTTATACTGAAGACTTATGGGCTTGCATATGAGCGGGATGGCAATATTATCAGGGTTACTACTATAGCTAACCTTAATATCGAGAGCCTTACTACGAGGCTCTTTACTTTAAACTATGCCAAGGCAAGTGACGTGATTGAGTCTTTAAAAGACATGTTAAGTGAAAGGGGCAAGATAAAATCAGATATCAGGACTAACTGCTTGATTGTTACAGACGTCTCGGCAAATCTCAATAAGATTGAAAATGTGATAAAAGAGCTGGACATCATGACCCTTCAGGTTGCTATAGATAGCAAGGTGATAGAGACGAATCTTACCCAGGATGAAAAATTAGGGATTAGGTGGAGTGACATGCTCCAATTCTCAGCAGTGAGTGCTACCAAAGAGCATACATTTCCATTCAAAAATGATAGTAAAGGCGGTGATTATACTGCTGTGTTTGACCCTACCGATGCCGGAGTTATACCAGGGACGAATATGCCATATGCTGATTCAGGAAATTTTAAGTTTGGCACATTGAGTGCCGGTAACCTGAATATCGCTCTTAATATGCTCCAACAAAGGTCAAAGGCAAATGTCGTAGCAAACCCAACAGTTACTACACTGAACAACCAGACTGCGAAGATAGCAATTGTAACAAAATGGCCCGTTGCCCAGTATCAGGTCAGTTCACAAACCGGCACTTTGACAATCTCTGGCTATTACTGGCAGGAATATGGCACTATCCTTGAGGTAACTCCTACTGTGAATAAGGATGGGTATATTACGTTAAAGGTTCACCCAGAGGTAAGCCGGCAGGTAGGAACAGTCTCTTTTGAAGGTAGGGATTTGCCTGTCATAGGTAGCCAGGAGACAGATACAAATGTGATGCTCAAGGACGGGGAGACGATGGTGATAGCAGGTCTTGTAAAAGAGGATATAGTAGATACAAGAAACAAGGTTCCCATTTTAGGCGATATCCCTTTGATTGGATGGGTCCTCTTTCGGGACAGGCATACAGAGGTTAAAGAGAAGAGGGACCTGGTTATATTCATAACTCCGCATATAATACGATCCACTCCAGTTGCTTCAGGTGGCACTGATATTAATAGCCCTCCTTCAGGGACGAGTGAATCTGTAGTAGGAAATGAGGAGGTCAAAGTTATAAAAAAGACCGAGAACCCGTATGGGAGAGAGTCTATTGATGAACTTATGGAGCATCTTGAGAAAGATTCTAGTAATAATAAAGGATATATCTATAAGAAGTAATTATGGAAAAACTCTGGGCACCGTGGCGTGACAAATATATTCTAACAAAGACTGAAAAACGGTGTATATTCTGTAACAAACAGAAGAGTAAAAAAGATAAGACTAACTACGTTATAGAGAGGGGTAGATATGTCTTCTCTATCCTGAACATATTCCCTTATAATAATGGCCATATTATGGTAGCACCTTACAGGCATGTAAAGGATATAGGGGAATTAGAGGATAAGGAATTATTAGAGATGATAAAATTTGTAAAGGGCTCACAGAGACTTCTCAATAAGGTTTTGAGCCCCCAGGGTTATAACATAGGCATGAATTTGGGTAAAGTCGCAGGGGCCGGGATTGCCAATCATATACATCTCCACATAGTCCCGCGATGGACAGGGGACACAAACTTTATGCCTGTATTATTTGGAGCAAAGATAATTTCCCAGTCTTTAGATGCACTATATGAGAAACTTAAAGCAAATGTATGAATTTCAATATAGAGATTCTTCGGCTGCGCCTCAGAATGACAAAAAGAAATGTCACTCTGAGCACATTCACTTCGTTCAGTGTAAACTCCGCGAAGAGTCTAATTTACATAAGGAGGGATTATGGAGAATTTCCAAAAGCGTTATGAGGTAAAGGTAGGCTTGGCTCCTACGAGAAGGAATGTATTCAGTAGAGAGGATGCACAGAAATACAAGAAGATTGTAGAAGATAAACTGAAAAGTTGGGGTATAAAGTTTGTAACCCTGAATAAGATAAATAAGGAAGGATTGCTGTCTGATGCTACCGACGTGCCAAAGGTGGTTGAATATTTCAGGAAAGAGAATGTTGATGCCGTCTTTGCACCACATTGCAACTTTGGGACAGAGGATGCAGTGGCAGAACTTGGCAGACAAATGGGCAAACCATTCCTCCTCTGGGGACCCAGGGATGAATCTCCGCTTCCTGACGGCACAAGGCTAAGAGATACACAATGCGGGCTATTTGCAACGAGTAAAATCTTGCGCAGGTTTGGGGTCCCATTTACCTATATCGTCAATTCAAGGATAGATGACCCTGTATTTGAATGCGGATTTAAAAACTTTGTCGGGGCAGCATCTGTCGTCCGTGAGTTCCGTTCTTTAAGAATTGGCCAGATTGCACCGAGGCCATTGGCATTCTGGACAGTTATTGTGAATGAAGGTGAACTACTTGAAAGGTTTGGCATAAAGGTCATTCCGATAACCTTGACAGAGATCGTAGATGCTGTGAATAGGAAACTAAAAGAGAACAAAGGCAGTCTGAAAGAGACTGTGCAGGATTTCAAGAAGAGGGTAGTCTTTGCCAAGATAGACGAGGGGTCTATCAAGCGTATGGCAGCACTCAAACTTGTCCTGATTGAATGGGCAAAGCGTGAAAGCCTTTCTGCCATAGCATTCCAATGCTGGACCGCATTACAGGATGCGCTCAAGATATACCCATGTTTTGTGGACAGTGAACTTACAGGGATGGGGATACCTGTTGCGTGTGAGACGGATATCCATGGAGCAGTTACATCGGTTATGTTACAGGCGTCACTACTTGGTGCAACACCCACATTCTTTGCTGACCTGACTATCCGCCATCCAGAGAATGAGGATTCTGAGTTGTTATGGCATTGCGGGCCATTCCCATATACACTCAGGGATGAAGAGGCAGAAAGAAAACCCAGTGTAGGCAAACATTATATACCTGAAATCAAGTACCCTGGTGTAGCAGAATGGAAGATTAAAGGTGGGGATATTACGATGGCGCGCTTTGACGGAGACAGGGGAGAATATTCCATGCTCATGGGACAGGCAAGAGGGACAGAAGGCCCGTTCAATCGCGGCACATACATCTGGGTTGAAGTAAACGATTGGCCCTTGTGGGAAGAGAAAATAATACGCGGCCCATATATACACCATGTAGCATGTATACATGGTCAGGTTTCCACTGTCCTTTATGAGGCATGCAGGTATATACCCGGACTTAAACCGGACCCGGTAGACCCTACTGAACAGGAGATACTTTCCTGGCTCAGAGGAAGATAATCTAATAGTATAGGAATTTCCTTTTCGAGATTCTTCGGCTGCGCCTCAGAATGACAATACAATAATGTCACTCTGAGCGTAGCGAAGAGTCTAATTTAATATGGAATTTTAATTATGACCACGCCAGTTGAAAGATGGGTAGAAGAACAGGTAAGACTCACCAAGCCTGACAGAGTAGTTTGGTGTGATGGCTCAGAAGAAGAGGCTCGCAGACTAATAGAGATAGGGATGCATAAAGAGAAGCTCAATGGCAATCCTATCTTTTATGAATTAAATCAAAGGGCCTGGCCTAATGCGTATCTTCATAGGAGCCATCCTGAGGATGTTGCACGGACAGAACACCTAACCTTTGTCTGCCATCCTGATAAAGAAACTGCTGGGCCTAATAATAACTGGATGGAGCCAAAAGAGGCGAAGGAGAAACTTGGAAAATTATTTCAAGGATGTATGCGTGGCAGGACTATGTATGTTCTGCCTTACACGATGGGGCATACTGATTCGCCATATGCAAAATCGTGCATCCAGCTGACCGATTCTATTTATGTAGCCATAACCATGAGAATAATGGCAAGGATGGGAAAAGCGGCATTGGAAAGAATCGGCGGTTCAGAAGATTTTGTCAAAGGATTACATTCCATTTTGGACCTTGACCCGAATAAGAGATTTATTATGCACTTTCCTGATGAACACTTAGTCTGGAGCGTTGGCTCTGGCTATGGCGGGAATGCACTTTTAGGTAAGAAATGTTTTTCTCTTAGAATTGCCTCCTGGCTTGGATTAAAAGAAGGATGGCTTGCTGAGCATATGGTAATTATTGGTGTACAAGACCCGAAGGGGAATATAACCTATCTTGTTGCTGCTATGCCGAGTGCATGCGGGAAAACGAATTTAGCGATGCTTGAATCCACTCTTCCAGGTTATAAGGTATGGACTTTAGGGGATGATATTGCCTGGATGGAGATTGGCTCTGATGGGAGGCTGTATGCAATCAATCCTGAAACAGGTTTTTTTGGAGTTGCACCTGGCACGTCAATGAAAACCAACCCCAACATGCTCAGGACGTTAAAGGCGGGCACATTTTATCCAACGCTACTTACAAATACCGGTTTAAATATGGACAATAATGAACCATGGTGGGAAGGGATGGATGGGGCTGTTCCTAGGAATATCCTTGACTGGCAAGGGAAAAGGTTAGACAATTCAAGCGGAGACAAGGCAGCGCATCCGAATTCAAGATTTACAGTATCAATCAATCAGTGTCCGACTGTTTCCAAAGAATTTGAAAATCCTAAAGGAGTCCCTATCTCTGCGATAATATTAGGGGGAAGAAGGACCAAACTCATCCCTTTGGTATCTGAAAGCTTCAACTGGCAGAATGGCGTATTCTATGGTGCGAGGATGGGCTCAGAGACTACTGCAGCCGCGATACACGAGGTGGGTGTCCTCAGACGGGACCCTATGGCAATGCTACCATTCTGCGGATACAATATGGGTGATTATTTCAAGCACTGGCTGTCCATGGGAAAAAGAATGAAACAGCCGCCAAGGATATACCTTGTTAACTGGTTTAAGACAGACGATGAAGGTAGCTTTATCTGGCCTGGATTTGGAGAGAATATCCGCATATTAAAATGGATTATTGACAGGGTAAATGATAGGGTTGGTGCAAGGGAAACCCCGATTGGCCTTATGCCAAATTTAGATGATTTAGAACTGGATGGCTTGAATATCCCTAAAGATAGATTAGAGAAATTATTTGATATTAACCCAAAGGAGTGGGTATCAGAAGTCAAGGATGTAGAAAAATTTCTCACCCAGTTTGGCGAACGTATGCCTGATGAGATATGGCAAGAGTTTAATCGTATGAAAGAGAAACTCGGTGTATAGCAACAGGCTGTCAGATGGGTAAGGAGACATTACGAGCAACTGAATTCAAATCTCTTAAACTTTTTAAAAGGGGCAAGGTCAGGGATGTATATGATTTAGGAGACAGGCTCTTAATCATTTCTACAGATAGAATCTCATGTTTTGATGTAGTTCTGCCTACCTGCATTCCCCATAAAGGCGAGGTCTTAACAAAACTCTCTGTGTTCTGGTTTGGATTTTTTAATGATATTCCGAACCACCTAATTACCGCAGATGTAAATGATTTTCCACAAGAACTTGCAAAGTATAAAGAAATCTTAAACGGCCGCTCAATGTTAGTAAAGAAGGCAAAACCTATACCTGTAGAATGTGTAATCCGGGGCTATCTCTCAGGTTCAGGGTGGAAAGAATACAAAGAGAAACAATCTGTCTGTGGCATAAGACTACCTTCGGGATTAAGGGAGTCTGACAGATTGCCTCAGGCAATCTTCACTCCTGCAACAAAAGAAGAGACAGGGCATGACATTAATGTGACACAGAGGTATATAGAGGATGAGATTGGTAAAGACCTTACCATAAGGCTGAAAGAGATAAGCATCTCTCTTTATGAAAAGGCATCTAAATACGCAGAAACCAAGGGAATTATAATGGCTGATACAAAGTTTGAGTTTGGCATGGACAACGGTGAACTCATTCTTATTGATGAAATATTTACCCCGGATTCCTCACGTTTCTGGCCAAAAGACGACTACGCACCAGGAAAAAGCCAGCCAAGTTTTGATAAGCAGTTTGTGCGGGATTATTTGGAAACCCTTGATTGGGACAAAACCCCTCCTGGCCCAGAATTACCCCCTGAAATAGTAGAAAAGACAAGCCAAAAATACATAGAGGCATTCAGACGGCTTACAACAAAATAGTTAAATATATGTGTTGTAGGGGCGACATTTATGACGTCCGCTGGTTCGGGTTTGATAAATCAAACCCCTACAAGTTCGCACCGAAGATGCGTTAAATCTAAAGTTTCATTTTAGATGTTTACTGAGTTCAGACCAGGTTTCTTTACCGACTCTGCCATCGGCCTTTAAGCCGTTTGCCTTCTGGAATTCTCTGATTGCCTTGCGGGTAGAAGGTCCCATCTTACCGTCAACAGAACCTTTATAGAATCCTGCATTCTTTAAAGCCCTCTGGACCTGTTTTATAGTGCCAATTCTGGTTTGGGTTTTTACCTCTTTTGAGGCAGGTTCCTGACTTCCCACAGACCTTTTTTCCATTATTTCCAATTCCTCTTTGAGGAAACTAATCTCTTCATCTTTCTTGCTCAATTGCTGTTCTAATTCGGCTACGCGGTTTTGTAGTTCTTCTGCTTTTATATTAGGCTTATTCCTTGTAGTAGCACACCCTGCTAAAGATAAGGCTAAGACACCCACAGATGCTATTTTCAACAAATCCAACTTCATCTTTTATCTCCCTTCTTCATTCTATAGGAATGATAATCTTCTGTCCAATTTTGAGTTTGTTTGGGTTTTTGAGCCTGTCACGATTAAAATTGTAGAGCCGCCTCCACTGGTTTCCGTCGCCATATTCTTTCAATGCAATCTTCCACAATGTATCATTCTTCCTGACAGTGTATTCTTTTGTTGATGCCTTTAAGGCGGATTCTATCTCTTGACTTTCTTCAAGAACCTGGCCCTCAGGATGTGTTGCTGCCTCAGAATATGGAATCATTACCTCAATAACCTCGGCAATCATGAACTGGGCATTCCTGTCCTTCTGCATCCCTACTATGTCATTGATAGGGGCTACAGCATCAAGTTTGCCCCTGCTTATTATGCGGATACGGCTGTCAGGTATACCATTATCTATCATGAATTGCTTTACAGTTTCCCCGCGGCGTTTACCCAATTTTAGATTGTATTCCTCAGGCCCGCGCCTGTCACAGTTACCGGTAATAAGTATATCTGCCTCTGGATTTTTGTTAAGTATCTTGACTGCATTTTTCAGAATCAGGATGGCATCGTCCCGCAGGGCTGATTTGTCAAAATCAAAATACATCTTTACGTTCTTCAATATCTTTTTAATAATAAGCGATGGCCTGGGTTCTTCAGGCCTGGCAGGTTCCTCTTCTTCCTCTGCCTTATAATCAAATATGATTTTATTTACATAACAATAACCCCTGTTTCCCCATGGGCGCATCTCACCCGGGACTTCAGGCCACCACCAATATCCGCCACGGTCAGGGTCCTGGACAGGGCCGGGACTTGCATCGGTAGGCCACCACTCAAATCTTTTGGCAAATTCTTCCTCATCCTCTCCCGGAGCCGCATAAGTGATAGGACCAAAAGAAGATGACATTAATATCATTAAGACAGACAGGAGTAATACACCAGATTTTGAAACGAGTTGCTTATTCATGGTAAAAATTATACCTTACACATTGATACTTGTCAAGAAAGTTTTTGATCTTAACCGCTCTGATTCTGATAAGGGCTTGCAAGTCTCCGGGTGCAGGGCAAGGCAGGCGCCGTTTATGACGCCTGTAACAATTTCACCATTTGCGAATTCGTTTCCTTTTAGATTCGGGGCATCAAGTAATCCTGTCTTTATTGCCTTAGTTAAAACATCAGTATCTATAAATGGGTCGGACACTTTCTGTTTGTCTAATCCTTTGACTGCATCTAAGAGGAAAATAACTTCACTTATTAATTCCTCTTTTCTTTTTTGAATATCCTTATCCTGTGTAATATCTGGAAGCCCTAAGAGGCAATCTTTTATTACACCCCTGGCAATCTTACAGGATTCTATTATTTCATCCTGCCGTGCAGCATGGTCTGCCTCACAATACCCAACTACATGGACAATATGAGGCTTTAGAAACATCCCTGTATAAACTGATGATGCCATCTGCCCCTTGGCAATGTCAGGGACAACTGAAAGGCTTGAAAGTCCTGCACGAACCATGCGAAAAGAGGTAAAATTATCATCATGTAATCCTTCAATGAGTGCTATCTTTGCTAACATCTTGGCGAGGTCCATTTGTGGCGATGTGCCTGGTGGCGTATTAAACATATATTGTGAAACATAATATTTCACACCTAACTTTTTTGCATTGTAAGCACCTAAAAATGCTGTCGCTACAGCTACTACGTCATGGGCATCCCTCAAGCTCCACTGGTGTGCCTCATTTACTTCTACTGGAACTCCCTGTCTGGCATACCAGGCTATAACATCCTGATTCTCTTTCATGGAATCAGGGAGAGGACGTTTGGACCTTCCATCTAATCGGTTATACCATGACAAAGGAATTGCACCCCAGCAATTATTTATAGTCTCAACAGACATATCTGCCCATTTAAGTAAATCCTGTGTCCCGCTGTAACAACGCACGAGGGGAAAATTACCACACCTGGTGGCGTTATAGATTGCTTTTAAATCATTAGGTGTTCGCAATGGAACACCACCTGCACCATCTTGCTTAGAATCAATCTCATCCGGACGAAAAAAAGACTCCTGCGCATTTTGGTCAGGTCCTAAAGAAAGTATGTCTAAAACACCTGATAAAGCAATTTCTTTGGCACCTTTTATAGTATCTTGAAGTGAGGGTTGTCCAAAATGGTGGCGTATAAGTGGAAATGGGGCATTATATTTGATTCTTTCAACCAAATCTTGTGGATACTTTACCTCCTTGCCCTTGCCTTTCTCTCCTTTCAGGAAAGATATAATTTCTTCATAAGGGGTCGCCTCTGTAACTATCCATTCAAACAACCCTGTATTTTTTGCAACTTCTGCCACAGGTGGCGTGCAGCCAAGAAAGAATCGTTTCTTAATATCTCTTTTGGAAATTCCATCTTTCAATTCTTTAAATACACTTCCTGCAGACTCTGGACTCAGACGGTAACTCAATGCAGCAATATCTGGATTAAATTTTCCAATCTCATCCAATAGTTTATCAACAGACACAGCAGGTCCTAAAAAATGTGTCTGGTATCCCAGGTCATGCGCCAGACTTAAGAATTTCATAATCCCTGCTACATGGACACATTTTCCTATAGATGCACCCAGAATCATCATATACTACGACTCCTTCCTATGAGATTTACTGCGCTCTCTGCCGGAAAATGTTCCTTAAAGATTCTATAATAATATAGTTCTTCCTTTGAGCGTAATTTCAAGCCGTTATTTAACAGGCGTTCTTCTTCAAATTCTGCATTACTTATTTCTTTTTCTGCTTTTTCTGATATAATGTGGCTTGAACCGGCACCTTTAGAGAATTTCTCCTTCTTCCTCCACAGAACATTATCCGGAAGCCATCCTTGAAATGCTTCACGTAATAATGACTTCTCCATCTTCTCATCTGTTGTAATCTTTAATTCGGGAGCTAATGATAATGCAAATTGAATAAATGCTACGTCTAAAAATGGCACACGCCCCTCAACAGAATTTGCCATTGTCATTCTGTCAACCCGCTGCAGGTTGGTATTGTGAAGTGCAGAGGTAATAAAATGTAATTCTTTCTGCAAAATGGCTGGCTCATTGTAACCTTTAAGGTATTCATATCCTGCAAAGACTTCATCTGCACCTTCTCCTGTAAGTATGACCTTCACCCCATTTTCCTTTGCAAGTTTTGAAACGAAATAACATGGAAAGGAACTCCTTACCAAAGCAGCATCAAATGACTCAAGATAATATATGATTTCATCCAGAGAAGAAATCATCTCTTCTTCAGTATAAATCAACTCATGATGGATAGAGTTAATTATATTGGCAACTTCTCTGGCAAATTTTAAATCTGGAGCACCCTCCATTCCAACGCTGAATGTATGTAGCCCCTTAATGTGCTTCGCTGCTACTGTTGTAACAATACTGGAATCAAGCCCTCCGCTTAAGAATACCCCTACTGGAACATCAGAGACTAACCTTTTAACCACCGCTTGTGTCAGGAGATTACGCACATCCTCCATTAGATTCTCTCCACCATTTTGTTTTTCTGGATCCGGAACCACGTAATACTGTGAAAAGCCTGTTTTTGAAGAATAAGTATGCCCTGGCGGAAATTCCTTTATTTCGTCCAGCAAGAAATATAAAAGCGCCTTGAATTCAGATGCAAAAAATTTAGTTCCATCTCTTTCCCCGTAGTAGAGGGGTTTTATGCCAAGTGGGTCCCTGGCTACAAATAGTTCTTCCACATCCCAGATGGCAAAGGTAAACATCCCATCTAAAAATTTGACACAATCCTTTCCATACTCCTCATAAAGATGAAGAATTACCTCGGTATCGGTCTTTGTTTTAAAGGTATGGTTTTTCAATCTATCTTTCAGATTTAGAAAATTATATACTTCACCATTATAGACGATACACATCTTCTGGTTCTCATTATATATGGGCTGTTTCCCACCTGATACATCAATTATAGAAAGTCTCTGCTGTCCCATAAGGCAACCATCATCCTGATGAATACCCTTATCATCGGGTCCACGATGCTCTAACATTTCCATCATTATCCGAAGGTCTTCTATCTTTCCATTACCATGAATAATTGCTATTCCACACATCTTAACGTAGCCTCATTTCTTAATATGGTAACTACTATATCAGACATCGCCTCAATAGAATTAAACATGATATTCAGAAATGTCTGCACACGGATGCTCCTCTTCCACTTCACCAACAATCTCTTCTGTCAAATCTTCTAAGGTAACAAGACCAAGAGCCTTACCTCCGTCATCCACTACGATGGCAATCTGAATCTTTTTCAGTTGAAAATGTGCTAATAACTCACTTACCTTTTTTCTCGGTGAGATATAATACACAGGATGTATTATATCGGGAATAACAATCAGAGCCTTATTTCTCCAGATATGCAGGAGGTCTCGGGCGTAGATAATCCCGATGATATGTTCTATATTCTCACGGTATACAGGAATGCGGGCATGTCCTTCCTCCACTATAAGGTCTAAAAGTTCTTCAGGATGCGCCTTTATATCTATGGCTACTATCTTTTCCTTAGCGACCATTACCTCACCCACCTTAGTATCCCCGAATTCAAAGATGCGGTGTAACATCTTCCTTTCATCATCAGCGATAATCCCCTCTTCCTTACCCACTTCAATCATAATGCGAATTTCTTCTTCGGTTACCAGCGGGGAACGTTTTGGCAGGACACCACCGCATAGACGAATCAGGACGTGGCTTATCCCTGTTAAAAATTTAGATACCGGTTCCAAGATTTTGACAATCAAAGCAATAGGCTGGGCAAAAGTCATGGCTACCTTTTCACTGTGTCGACTTGAAAAAACCTTAGGGGTAATCTCACCAAAAATTAAAAGGACCGTCGTCAGGACAAAGGTCGCTATAATGGATGCACCAATATCTCCAGTATGCGGGCCCAAAATGCGTATAAATATCAATGTTCCTATGGCAGAAAATGCTGTGTTAACCAGATTATTTAAAACGAGTATGGTTGCGATAAATCGGTCTAAATGGGCGCTCAACCAATAGAGGATATTGGCACTCTTGTTTCCCTTATCCCTTTGGTGTTTCAATCTGACCTTGTTAAGAGAAATGAGAGAGGTCTCGCTTCCCGCAAAAAATGCAGAGCCAGCAAGAAGGATTAACATTACAAAGAGTAATGGCAAAAGTAATGGAAAGGACATCTTTAAATTTACTCCTATTTACCACTTCAACCCGAATATGAGTCCGAAATAAACCAACATAATTACCAATCCTAACGGAATGCCTAATTTTGCCCAGTCCTTGCTGGTTATATGTAGTTTCCCTGCCGAAATGATATTCGGGATATTCCCTGGAATTAACATACCGCCGGCAAATAAAAGCCCCATTAGAATAGCCTTGATATCCTCTAAGTCCATCTGTGGACTGAGTTCTGCCGCTGTAAGGGTTGCGTTATCTAATATTGCAGAAACCGTATTAATCCAGTAAAGCGACCATGCGGGAAGTTTTATTATGTAGACGTCTATTACAGGGCGGAAACCAGTACCTAAAAGCACAAGTGCCATTACGAAAATATATACTTTTCCTGCACGTATTAGAACGCCTAAAATTGATTCTGGTTTTTCCTCTGATAAACTTTCACGTTTTCTCACCTCGTGTCCATGGAGAAATGCTGAACCAACTGCAAGTATAAAAACAATGGGCGCTACATACTTTATCAGATGCCTGAATAAAAACCAGAAGTCGGCATTATGTGGCTCGCCTCTGAGTTTTGCTATAGCAATTGTAGAAAGCGGTTCACCTATTGGCGTAAGAACTGCACCAATTCCAATTGCAAAGCAGGCAATGATTACGAGCCGTGTTTCTACCTGTTTATCAAGACGCAAGGCACTCACAATCTCCACCAGAATTAATGAAGCGATAATTGCAGTAATGACACTTGAAAAAAAGCCGAGTATTGCAACCACAAGACCGAAGAACAAAGGAAGTCCTATCTTCTTTGTAATACTATCTATCGCAGATACCAACTTGTAACGGAGAAAATAGAATACCAAACCAAAAACTAATACAGCAATGGTAATCATAATAGGCTCAACAAGTGCTTCATGAATGAGGTGTGGTCTCCATAATCTTGCGGCAGTGACTGAAAGTGCCCCCATGACAAATAAAAAGACTTCTAAATTTCTTTCTATCTTGTGGCTTACAAAAGGAAGCACCAGTACCAATCCCATAATCCCTGTCAGGCTCCATAAGGTCATAGGTGATGGTGTCAGAACATGGGCATACTCCATAATTTCTCTCCTCAACTAAATTCGTTCTTAGTTACAAACAATCCTATGGCTAAAGGTAAATCTTATATTATGATTCTTTACCCTCACGTGGCTCCAACTATCATAAACCTTATATCTTTAACTGACATGCCGGCAAGTCCGAGTTTTTCTACTGTCCGCCCTGTTTGGTAATAGTCACAGTTGTGCATGATATTCGCCAGATGTATAATAGCCTTGGTAGTTGGCGTAGGAACACCAAGCATGTCGCCGAGAGAGGCAATTGGCACAAGACTCATAGGAACGTCTTCACTGATATACCGATGGTTTATAGTATCCGGCGCCTTTATACCCTTGTATCCTTCATTTGCATGCATCGCCTCATAAAGGTTTTTCCCTACTGCATCGTACGCCAGATAAAGCCATTCCCTCGCAGTATTTGCACGTATTCCAAGTGCTGCTGCTACTGCCACCCTTTCCTTATCCAGTGCCTCAAGAACTAAACACGTGGAAATACCGGCACCCTGAAAATAGAATTCAAAATCCTCAGGATCCTCAATCCATCCTGCATTAAGGATTGCCAGTGCAGGGTGAAATACTGCACCAATATTATCAAGGCTGGTTTTAAGGACATTATCACCAGGGACAAATTGGGGATACGCTTGCTTTATTACTTGCAAGACCTCTGGTGTGCGGTGGGCTGGCAGTGCCGCAAGAGGGACTGAATTCTTGATACGAAATATATGCACCTGACCCGGATTGGTTAGCCTTGCGGCATAAATAAAGGTTTGGGTCTCGGAAATCAAGACATCTATTTTTACATCTTTTTCTTTAAGGATACTGCGGAATTCAAGTGCGCCTCCTGTCCGTCCAGGATTAAGTATAATTATCTGACCACCCTTTAAAAATGGTGCACAGGTCTCTGCTACTGAACGATGTGCATTTGCAGGGACAACAACCATAAGGACATCTGTTTTTTTCAGTGCCTCTTCAATATTGGAAGTAGCAAGTCTTATTGGGCCAAACCCCTTTACTTCTCCTTCTAAATCTATTCCACCCCGATACTGGACTGATTTAATCTTATCCTCTGTACGGTTATAAAGTTTAACCTCATAGCCCATTAGTCCTAAATGTCCTGCCATTGCCATACCACCATGCCCTGCACCGAGCACACAGAATCTCGGTTTTTGGATTTCACTCATATTCACTTCTCCTTAAATAAAAAACCGCCATCCGCCAAAGAACTGTGGCGGATGGCGGCCCGACCATCCAATATTTTCCTCCAGAAATACCATGAAGGCATCTCTGGACCCAAAACTATTATATTTTTACACCTATCGCTTGTCCTTATATAAAGACGATTAGATATTTCCACATATTCGGTAGGTTCATACTGAAATGATGAATAACGACTTGAGGATACCCTTTCAAACCCTTTGCTCTTGGAGTTTTTCTTGTATCCATAAATTTATAATGGTATCTGCAGAAATACCCCTTTTTTGAGCAATTGATTGAATTTGCTCAGATAACATTTTATCCAAAGCATAATAAGTCAGTTCAGACTCAATGTTTACTTCAAATTCCACTTCTTTGGTTTTATCCCAAAAGTCTGATAAATCATGTGTATCCCAAAAATCTCCGATTTCTTTATAAGACTTTGCTTTGGACATAGAACTCCTACGAAATAAAAACATCTTCAGACTCAAAACTATTTTAATTATAAACTACTCTTCTTGATAAGTCAAGGATTTTCATTTTTCATTTTTTTGATTGACAAATTAACTCAGGTGTGTTATCTTTTAACGAAGGATAGGGTCGCAGTTGAGGCGAATAAGCCTCAACACGATTTGCGACGCCCTGCGAGAAGGTGAGCAGGGCTGGTGAGGTTTTTTGAATTTTCAGATAACAGCTCAGGATACGAATACATCTGCCAGGGTAGGGAAGATTACTACGCCCCATGGCAGTTTTAATACCCCTGCATTTATGCCTGTTGGGACAGGCGGGACAGTTAAGACCCTCACCCCTGAAGAATTGAAGGAATGCGGGGTAGAGGTTGTTCTTTCTAATACATATCATTTGCATTTAAGGCCAGGTGAAGATATTATAGAAGGCTGCGACGGGTTGCATAAATTCATGCACTGGGATGGGCCTATACTGACAGATAGCGGTGGGTATCAGATATTTAGCATGGCTCTCTTGAGGAAGATAACAGATGAAGGGGTCTTATTCCGTTCCCATATTGATGGGTCTGAGCATTTCTTAAGTCCTGAAGATGTTATCAGGATACAGCATAAGTTAGGTAGTGACATTATAATGCCTTTAGATGAGTGCGTCCATTATCCTTGTGAGCGTGACTATGTTGAAAGGTCAGTGGAGTTGACCTCTCGTTGGGCAGAAAGGGCTAAGACGGAGTTTAGAAGAATAGCAAAGGATAAATCTCCACTATTATTCGGTATTGTCCAGGGTAGTACGTATCTTGATTTAAGAGAAGTCTCTGCCAAACATCTAATAGATATGGGATTTGATGGGTATGCCGTAGGCGGATTGAGTGTGCGTGAACCCAGGGATTTGATGTTTGAGGTGCTTGCACATACTGTGCAGTTTCTTCCTCGCCACAAGCCGCGTTACCTTATGGGGGTAGGAAAGCCAGCCGATATAGTAGAGGCTGTATCCTTAGGTGTGGATATGTTTGATTGTGTTGTGCCAACGAGGTATGGCCGAAATGGCACAGCATTTACCAGTTCAGGCAAGTTAGTTATCAGGAATTCTGCCCATGCGAAAGATACAGGTCCTATTGATGAGAACTGTAGTTGCCTGACCTGTTTGAATTATACAAGGGCATATATACGACACCTATTCAATACAGATGAAATATTGGGTTTGAGGCTCATCTCATATCATAATATCTATTTTTATGAGAAATTGATGAAGGATATAAGGGAGGCTATAATTGAGGGCGACTTTGAGAGATTTAAAAAAGAAAAATTGGAGGTGATATATTGAAAGAGGTCTATGCAGTTGGTGAGGCACAAGCCGCTTCTGGGGGTAGTTCCCCTCCTGGGATATTGACGTTTCTCCCACTCATATTTATATTTATCATATTTTACTTTCTTCTGATACGTCCACAGCATAAGAAGCAGAAGGAACTAAACGAGATGATATCCAAATTAAAGAAGGGTGATGAGGTTATAACTACAGGAGGAATGTACGGCACAGTTATCAATGTGAAGGATAAGAGCGTCATATTGAAGGTAGATGAGAATGTGACGATTGAATTTCAGAAGAACGCAGTTACACATTTGAAAAAGAGCGCTTGAGAAATCAGGAGAATTTAATGCCAACAAATTTGAAATGGAAGGCAGGGCTTATAGTTGTTATAGTTGCCCTTGCATGCATCTTTGCCTATCCGCCATTTGACATACTTGATAAGAATGGCAATGTATGGATGGCAGGTAAGTTAAAATTAGGACTTGACCTGAAAGGCGGTATGCATCTTGTCCTGAGGGTAGATACCTCAAAGTTAGATGAAGAATCTCGGAAGGGTGCGGCAGAGAGGGCACTTGAGGTTGTCCGGAACAGGATAGATGAGTTCGGTGTAAGTGAGCCTTCTATCCAACTGCAGGGCAAGGATAGAATCCTGGTGCAGTTGCCGGGGATAACTGACCCTGAAAGGGCAAAGGAGATTATAGGGAAGACTGCATTACTTGAATTTAAATTGGTAGAGGATAGCCTTGAGAAACGGAAAGAGAACCCTGAAGATTATGAAGAGAAGACCTATGAGGATGAGACATTCTGGCTTGAGAAGTCTACCCCGCTAACAGGTGCTGAGATAAAGACCGCGTATATGGGGATAGATGACATTGGCAGTCCAGATGTGCGGTTAGAATTCAAGAGTAAAGGGGCAAAAATATTCTCTAAGATTACAGGTGACAATATAGGCAGTAGACTTGCAATCGTCTTAGATGGCAAGATCCACTCTGCACCTGTTATTAAGACGAAGATTCCTGATGGCAATGCCCAGATTACAGGGCAGTTTACCCCTGAAGAGGCAAGTGACTTAGCGATTGTTCTTAAGGCAGGTGCACTCCCTGCACCGTTGATTATAGAGGAGGATAGGACAGTAAGTCCTTCTCTTGGAAAGGATTCTATAGAGAAAGGAATCAGGGCAGCCATTGTAGGTAGTATCCTCGTAGTGGCATTTATGGCTATATACTATATGTATGCCGGCATGGTTGCCAATCTCGCGTTATGTCTTAATTTGATAATACTTCTGGCAGCCTTATCGCTTTTGCGTGCAGCCCTTACACTTCCTGGCATAGCAGGTATAGTCCTTACAATGGGTATGGCTGTAGATGCCAATGTCCTCATATTTGAAAGGATAAGGGAGGAATTTAAGTTAGGCAAGACATTGGGGGCAGCTATAATTGCCGGGTATAAGAAGGCATTCCTTACAATCTTTGATTCTAACCTTACCACGCTCATTACAGGACTGATACTATTTAAGGTTGGGACAGGACCTGTGCGTGGATTTGCTATAACATTGAGTATCGGTATCATCATAAGTATGTTTACAGCGATTGTGGTAACGAGGGTTGTCTTTGACCTGATGAACCTTCGCCAGAGGGTTACCAAACTCAGGATGCTTGAGTTTATTAAAGAGACGCATATCGGATTTATAGGGAAAAGAAAGGTGGCTTATGTTGCCTCTATCCTGTTTATATTATTGGGTATTGGGGCATTCTTTACAAAGGGCGAGGGAGGGACTTTTGGCATAAAGAAGAATTTTGGCATAGATTTTACAGGCGGGACACTCCAGCACTTCAGATTTAAGAATCCTGTTGAGATAAACGAGGTCAGGGCCTCATTGAGAGAGATTGGTCTGGGAAATGCAGTTATTCAGCAGGATAAGGATACCCCCGGTGATATTATCATAAGGAGTTATTCTGAAAAGTTTGAGAATATATCCAGGAAACTGAAAGAGGATTTCAAAGATAATAGTTTTGAGATAATCTCTACAGATATTGTAGGACCTGCAGTAGGTAAGGACCTGAGGTTCAGGGCTGTTATCGCTCTCCTGCTCTCTTTGGTAGGGATAGGCATATATGTATCTTACAGGTTTGAGCCTAAGTTTGCAGTTGGTGGCATTATAGCCTTATTCCATGATGTGCTCGTAACTGTTGGGGCACTCGCACTTACAGGAAGGGAGATATCCCTGCCTGTACTGGCAGCACTCCTTACTGTAGTCGGTTATTCAATAAATGACACTATAGTAATATTTGATAGGATAAGAGAGAATGTGAAACTTAAGGTAAAAGGCGATTTTGCCTCTCTAATAGACTATAGCATAAACCAGACCTTAGGCAGGACTTTCCTTACATCATTTACGGTATTTATGGTCCTTCTGGCACTATACTTTTTAGGGGGAGAGGTTATAAACGATTTTACATTTACTATGTTAGTAGGAGTTATTACAGGGGTGTATTCTACTATATTCATTGCAGCGCCAGTCGTGGTAGATTGGCCAGGGAAGAAAAAGAAGAGAGGTTAATATACGGGAGGTTTTAATGGTCAAATATCTTCGGCGTAAAAAGAACATCATATTTCTTTCACTTATTGCATTGTTATTTGCAGGGAGTTTTTTCTGGCAACCTAAAGTCGGCGGTGTTCTAAGCCAGACTATTACAGAGACAGTACATCAACAAACTACAGAAAAACATTTTGAGTTTTTCTCATTTCTCCATTATCAGCCTCTTGAGAAATACGGGCTGATGATAATTCTTGCCATAGCAGTCTGCGGTTTAATTTACGCCTTCATGCTGATTAAACAGATGAGTTCTTATGACAAGGGCACGCCAAAGATGCAGGAGATAGCCGGCGCAATCCGTGAAGGCTCCAATGCCTATCTCATGGCACAGTTCAAAAAAATCTCTATATTTATAATCATAATCACCTGTCTCATTTACCTTACCTATACAGGGGCAGAGCAGGCATTTCGCTGTGGAAGGGCAGTGGCATTTTTTGTCGGCGCACTTTTCTCCTGGACAGTAGGTTTGGTAGGTATGCGTTTTGCTACTGATGGCAATGTGCGTGTCGCCTCAGCCGCCAGGCATAGTTACGGAACAGCCTTACAGATTGGTTATCGCACAGGCACGATTACCGGTATGCTCTTAGACAGCCTTGGTTTACTTGGGGGGACAATTATATTTTTGTTTTTTGGCGAACAATCATACGAGGCGCTGTTAGGATTTGGTTTCGGCGGGACACTGCTTGCGCTCTTCATGCGTGTCGGAGGCGGCATCTATACCAAAGCGGCTGATGTAGGCGCTGACCTTGTCGGCAAGATTGAAAAAGGAATACCTGAAGATGACCCGAGAAATGCCGCTACGATTGCAGATAATGTCGGTGATAACGTAGGTGACTGCGCCGGTATGGCGGCAGACATCTTTGAAAGTTATGAGGTCACGATTGTTGCGGCAATGATTTTAGGGCTTGCCTCTTTTGGACATGTAGGAGTCATATTTCCGCTTTTGGTCCGCGGCATCGGTGTGCTTGGTTCTATAATCAGCACCTATACCGTCAGGTCAGGAGCGAAAGATACTTCAGATAGTGCATTAAAGAGTGTGCACCGTGGTTTCTGGATAGGTTCATTGATATCGGTAGTTGGTATATTGGTATTAAGCGTGATATACATGAGATTTGATTCCAACTACCTGGGACGCAATCCCATGGCTTTGGCAGGATTCCCGGGCTGGGTTAAGGATGGCATACCTGCGACATCCATGCTCAGCGGGGTGTGGTACACATTAGGATTTCAAGGGATTGACTGGCGTCCTGCTTTGACGTGTATAATAGGAGTATTTCTCGCTATAGCACTTAACAAGGTAACAAGCTACTATACGCATACCAGCCACGCCCCTGTTAAGGAACTGGCTAAGTCATGTCAGACAGGCCATGCTACAAATATCATCCATGGTTTTGCAGTAGGTTATGAAAGCACCGTGGCCGCCATAATAGTAATCTCTATTGCAATCGTGCTTTCTGTTTTCTGTTATTGGGGAACGCCGCCTATATTTATCGCATATGGCGTGGCAATGGCAGGAATAGGGATGCTGACCCTTACCGGTAATACCATCTCTATGGATGCCTTTGGCCCGATTGCCGATAATGCCAATGGTATAGGTGAGATGGGTTATGATAAAGAGGCAATGGAAAAGGAAGAAAAAGGAAGTTACAAAAAGGCAAGGCAGATTCTCGCAGACTTAGATGCTGTTGGTAATACGACAAAAGCAGAAACCAAGGGGATTGCAATTGGTTCGGCTGTAATTGCTGCAGTATCCCTTTTTGCCAGTTTCATCGCTGTAATTGCCGTAGGCAGTGAAGACAAGATAATGCAGATGACCACAAAGCAATATGCTGAAGTATCCGGCAAATTGACTATAGCAGACCCGATGGTCTTCATAGGATTCCTGCTTGGCGGAGCCGTACCTTTTCTCTTTTCTTCCATGTTGATAAGGGCCGTAGGCAGGGCAGCCTATTACATCGTTAACGAGTGCAGGTTGCAATTCAAAGATAAAGAGATATGGGCAGGCACGAAAAAACCTGATTACGGAAGGGTCGTCAATATCTGCACAAATGCTGCTCAATCGGAACTGATAGGCCCTGCTTTATTGGCTATTTTTGCACCTCTCACAGTTGGTTTCTTACTCGGTCCGTATGCCTTAGGCGGTTTTCTTGCAGGTATGATTCTGGTAGGGCAACTCCTCGCAGTCTTCATGGCAAATGCAGGTGGTGCATGGGATAATGCCAAGAAGATGATAGAAGACGGCATATATGGCGGCAAAGGGTCAGAGGCGCACAAGGCATCTGTTACAGGCGACACTGTCGGCGACCCACTTAAAGATACTGCGGGACCTGCTTTAAACCCCCTTATAAAAGTCATGAATATGGTAAGCCTGCTTGCCTTGGGGTTAGTTCTCAAATTCAACATACCTGGCATCAACCCGTCCGGTCTTAAGACAAATGCTAAGGTCGGGATAATAGCCGTTATTATATTCCTCATCTTAATATCCTGGGCAGTATGGCGAAGTAAACGCGAAACCCCCGTCCCCGAGAATCTGCAAAATTAAAGTAAGGTTAGATTATGTATATAATAATCATGGGTTGTGGAAGGGTGGGTTCTGAATTAGCCAAGTTATTGGCTGAGGAGAATAATAATGTCGTTATAATTGACAGGAATAGTGATTCTTTTCGCAGGCTTGGCGGTTCATTCAATGGTATGACTGTTGTAGGCAATGGGCTTGAGCCAGAACTCTTAAAAGAGGCAGGTATAGAGAAGTCAGACGCATTTGCTGCTGTGACTAATGGGGACAATACGAATATCATGGCTGCCCAGATTGCCAAGAAGATGTTCAAGGTTCCAAAGGTCGTTGCAAGGGTGTATGACCCCCAGCGGGCTGAGATTTATACAGGGCTGGGTTTGGATATTATAAGCGGGACGATACTAATCGCTTCAATGATAAGGGATAAAATCGTAGAGGGTTATTTTAGTAGTTTTCTAATAGAGAGTGCACAATTAGGTGTTATGGAAGTTGATATCACCCGGGAATTGGCAGGTAAAAAAGCCATTGATATGAACCTTCCGGGTGAATTTCAGGTGGTTACAGTCGTCAAGAAGGGTAAAAAGGATAATGTCATTATTCCAACTATAGAGACGTATTTGGTTGAAGGGGATAAGATAGTGGGTGTAGTTAAGACTGTCAGTCTTGATAAGGTAAAGAAATACTTAGGTATATAGGCTAAGGAGGGTATCTAAAGGTTTGTATATAGTCATAGTTGGAGGCGGCAAGGCAGGCTATTTTCTTGCCCAGAGGCTCTATCTTGATAAACACACGGTTGCCTTAATAGAAAAGGATAAGGCGACATGTGAAAGGATTGCAAGCAGATTAGATATCTTAGTAATTAATGGGGATGGGTGTGACCCTAAGTATTTGAAAGATGCAGGTGTAGAACGTGCAGATGTCATTGCCGCAGTAACAGGGGATGATGAGGATAACCTGATAATATGCCAAGTGGCAAAAGATAAATTCAATGTCTCAAGGACAGTGGCAAGGGTCAATGACTCCAAGAATGAGCATACATTTGCTGAACTCGGGGTTGATATACCGATAGATTCAACTGCTATAATCGCCAAGATAATTGAAGAAGAGGTATCATTAGCAGACGTTGTTACCCTCATGACATTTAAGAGGGGTAAGTTAGCATTAGTCCGCGTAGATTTGAGTGAGGAGTCTCCTGTCATTAACCAGGAGATTATGAATATAAAACTTCCCCCGGATTCGGTTCTACTCTCTATAATAAGGGGTGATGAGGTAATCATCCCAAAAGGAACTACAGTCTTACAGTCTCGTGACGATATTATAGCACTTACATTGATTGAGAATGAAAAACAACTATTAGATGCATTGGTGGGTAAGGTATGAACTTAGCCCAGCGTTACAAGGGGATGGATATAAGAGATATAGCAATTGGCATAGGGACAGAGATAGTCTGGGCTCTTGCAATTATATCTATCGGACTCATATTCGGAACGATTTTGGTGATTATGCACAGTATCGGGTGGTTTTGAGTGATTCTTAGACCCCAGGTCTCTGACCTTAAGGTCATAGGATACTATACAGGTAGGCTCATTATAGGTTTAAGCCTCACCATGTTAATCCCTTTAGTGGTGAGTCTGGTATCAAAGGAATGGAATCCTGCACTGGATTTCGTTATAGGACTTGCCTCCTCTCTCCTCCTCGGCTTTATCCTCATGTTAATCTGTTATACTTCCAGAGAACTCACATGGACTCAGGGGATGGTAGTAGTTTCCCTTTCGTGGATTCTGGTAGCCATAGTAAGTGCAATCCCACTCTATATGAGTGGGCACTGGGGTTCTTTCTTAGATGCCTTATTTGATTCAGTAAGCGGCTATGCTACTGCAGGGCTTGCGTTAGTCCAGGACCTTGACCACTTATCCAATGGACATAATATGTGGCGACACCTCATCATGTATTTAGGTGGCCAGGGGATAGTGGTGATTGGCCTCACGTTCTTATTGGGTGGTGGAAGGGGTGCATTCAGTATGTATGTGGGTGAGGCAAGGGATGAGAGAATTCTCCCTAATGTTGTCCAGACTGCACGTTTTATATGGCTTGTTAGCTTAGTCTATCTTGTAATAGGAACTTTTGTCCTGGGTATTACTGCATATTTAGGCGGGGTTGCGCCACCTCGGGCATTCTTGCATGGTATGTGGGTATTCATGGCTGCATGGGATACAGGAGGATATGCCCCTCAGTCACAGAATATTCTCTACTATCACAGCCTTCCATTTGAGGTTGTAACATTATGTATCATGATTCTCGGTGCCTTAAATTTTAGGTTGCATTATGCTATATGGTCTGGCAACAAAAAAGAATTGTGGCGCAATATAGAGGTTACGACATTCTCTTTTACCCTTTTGGTGACATTTATAATGGTATCCATAGGTGTGCTTGGCAGAGGTATATATCCAGAATCCATTATGTTATTTCGCAAAGGTTTCTATCACGTAGTCTCTGCCCATACAGGGACAGGGTATCAGACGATATACCCGAACCAATTTGCAGAATGGGGAGGGTTGGCACTTACAGGGGTTATCATTGCTATGGCGATAGGCGGCGGCGCCTGTTCTACTGCAGGTGGTATCAAGGTATTGAGGATAGGGCTGCTCTTCAAAGCATTTCTTGAAGAAATCAAAAGGCTGATGAGTCCTGAGTCAGCAGTTATTATTCAGAAGTTTCACCATATAAAGGACATGCTCCTCAATGATAAACTCGTGAGAAACGCAGCACTCATTACGATAGCCTATTTAGTCCTATATTTTGCAGGTTCAGTCATTGGCATGCTTTTGGGATACCCTGCATTGAACTCGCTCTTTGAATCTGCCTCAGCAGCGGCCAATGTGGGACTATCCTGTGGCATAACCTCACCCTCTATGCCTGCGCTCCTTAAGATTACCTATATCATCCAGATGTGGACAGGCAGGTTGGAATTTATATCAGTATTTGTATTTATAGGTTTTATAATTACAGTATTGAGGGGGAAATGATTGTGAAAAAAGTTTACAGTTTACAGTTTACAGTTTACAGTTTATTTATGGTACTGTACACTGTACACTGTTCACTGTTCACTTCTTGTCTCGCCCAGCCCATTTCCAGTACTGAATTGCTAAACAGTACCAATCAATATAACAATAAAATAGTAGTCTATGAGGGAGAGGTTATCGGTGATATAATGGAGAGGGGCAGGTTTGCCTGGCTCAATACATGGGATGGAACGAATGCGATAGGGATATGGTGTCCGAGAGAAGCAATCCGTGATGTCCGATATGCAGGTAGATACGGCTCTAAAGGAGATATAATTACGGTTCGCGGTGTGTTTCATAAGGCATGCCTTCTCCATGGAGGGGATTTAGACATACATGCTGATGAGGTCATTGTCCATACCTATGGAAGTCGCATAACACACCCTATTGATTCAGGTAAGGTTAGGACTGGTATAGCATTGGCTTTAGTCCTTGTGATAGTATCAGGATGGTGGTTTGTATTTATAAGTAAGAGAAGGAAGAAGAAATGAAATTATGGGATGTTAAAAAGCCTGCTTGCCAATTGCAAGAAATTCTGGCAAGAGAATTGAATATATCCCCTATCATTGCGCAACTTTTGATAAACAGGGGCATAACTTCTGTGTCTTCTGCACAGGAATTCTTGAAAAGTGATTTAAATGCACTCCATGACCCGTTCCTTCTTAAGGATATGGATAAGGCTGTCCTTAGAATAAAAGAGGCTATAGGTAAAAATGAGAAAGTCCTGATATATGGTGACTACGATGTAGATGGGATTACAGGCGTAACACTTCTTTACCTTGTCTTGAAAGGCCTTGGGGCAGATGTCCATTACTATATCCCGCACAGGGTGGAGGAGGGTTATGGGCTCAATAAGGAAGCCATATACAATGCTTATAAAACCGGCGTGAATCTCTTAATCAGTACTGACTGTGGTATAACCTCCTTTGAGGAAGTGGATTATTTGAATGAACTAAGAATAGATACTATCATTACGGACCACCATAAGCCAAAAGATTCTCTCATCCCTAATGCATTCGCTGTCATAAACCCGTTGAGAAGAGACTGCCCTTATCCGTATAAATATCTTGCAGGGGTAGGTGTGGCATTTAAATTAGCTCACGGGCTGTGTGGAGAACTTAGTGGATTGCTCCAATACATGGATTTGGTGTCTATAGGAACTGTGGCAGATATTGTCCCTGTAACAGGTGAGAACAGGGCAATTGTCAAATATGGCCTTTCAAGTCTATCCAATACACAGAGGTTAGGACTTAAGGCATTGATAGAGGTATCTGGCTTAAAAGGGAGGGCTATAACAGCTACCCATGTAGGTTTCATAATAGGTCCAAGGATAAATGCAGCAGGGCGCATTGGCTCACCAGAGACTGCCGTTAACCTATTATTAGCCGGGGAATATGAAAGGGCACTTCAATTAGCAAACATATTAGATGAGGGGAATAGAGCGCGGCAGAGGTTAGAGGAGAAGACCTTGAAAGAGGCTTTGTGGAAGATAGAGCAAGAAATAAACTTCAAAGAGGACCGCGTCATAGTCCTGAATGATGCGAGCTGGCATCAAGGCGTTACAGGCATAGTCGCATCAAGGATTGTAGAGAGGTTTTACAGGCCCACAATATTGGTTGTGATGAAGGATGGTATTGGAAGGGGGTCTGGCAGGTCTATAAGAAACTTCCCATTGCTTGATGCTTTATCCCAATGTGAGAAATTCCTGGAAAAGTATGGTGGCCACGAATATGCAGCGGGCCTTGTAGTGTTAAAAGAAAACCTGATGGGTTTTAAAGATGCACTCAATGGAATAGCACACAACACCTTGCAGGATAAAGATCTAATTCCAAGGATAGGGATTGATATGGAAATCCCTTTGGGTGAAATTTCTGAAGGATTAATAGACCAGATAGAAAAACTTGCCCCGTTTGGCGTTGGAAATCCAAAGCCCGTCTTTTCTTCAAAGGGTGTCAGTGTAAAGACCATTCCAAGAGTAATGGGCAGAAATACTGTGAAGATGTGGGTAACAGATGGGAAAGTTACCTGTGAGGCAGTCGGGTTCAATATGGCATCGGGAGAGTTGAGACTGCCTGAAAAAGATGAGAAGATATCACTTGTCTATTCACTCTCTATCAATGACTGGCAGGGAACATCTACGCTCCAACTGAAGATGATAGACCTCAAGCCTTCTGAACCTTGCCAGCCTTAAGGCATTTTGCACAGATCTTTATGGTTTTTATAGTTCCATTTAGGAATGCCTTTACCTTATGTAGATTTGGTAGGAACCGTCTCTTATTCACACGAGTTATTCGCTTTCCTACGCCGCCTTTCTTCTTGGCTAAGCCCCTGCGTGATATAGTTCTGCCTGCTACCGGACCCTTACCGCAGATTTCACATACCCTTGACATTGTCTAATTACCTCCTTTGAAAATTTGCAATTTTTATTAAGTTGATGTATAATATCACAATAAGGCAAAATATGCAAGAAAAATCTATTGATATTGATAGAAACATACTTCAAAGTTCTGCCCAGTATGTAAAAGGGGTTGGACCAAAGCGGATTGAGATGATGAACAGACTCGGTATATCCACTATAGAAGACCTGCTCTACTACTTCCCGCGCAGATACGAAGACAGGAGTAATTTAAAACCCATCTCACAGGTCCAGGCAGGGAATTTGGAGACTGTGAAAGGAGAAGTGCTTACATCAGGGCTCAAAAAGACACGCAGGGGCATGGCCATATTCCAGATTGCTGTGGGGGACCAGTCAGGTATTATATATGGGGTGTGGTTCAATCAGCCTTATATGAAGTCACGATTTAAGATAGGCGAGCAGATAATATTGAGTGGTAAGGTAGAAAGGTTTCCCCAGTTACAGATGAACTCACCCGAGTATGAACTCCTTACCCAGGATGATGAGGATACGATACATACAGGCAGGATAGTTCCTATATACCCGCTTACACAGTATTTGAATCAACGGACCTTAAGAGCTATAATGAAGAGGGGTGTGGACCAGTATGCTGGATACCTGCAAGAGGTATTGCCTCAAGAGTTAATTTCAAGATACAGGTTCCAGGGTATAATTGAGGGAGTGAAGAATATCCATTTCCCGGACAATTTCTCATTAGAAGAGGAATCTCAGAGGAGATTGATATTTGAAGAGTTCTTCTTTCTCCAATTGGGGATTATGATAAAGAGGCAGGAGGTAAGAACGCTACAGGGTATAAGCCATAAATTGGATGGAAATCTTACAGGAGCCTTCTTGAAAATCATCCCATTTGAGTTGACTGGTGCCCAGAAAAAGGTTCTAAAAGAGATTGAAGCAGATATGGCAAGCCCAATACCCATGAACAGGTTATTGCAAGGAGATGTGGGTTCAGGAAAGACTATAGTGGCGATATATGCGCTCCTCTTGACTGTCAGCAATGGGTTTCAGGGTGCGATTATGGTGCCTACCGAAATCCTGGCTGAGCAGCATTATATTTTGTTAAGCAAGTTACTTGAGCCTATAGGTGTTAAAGTTACGTTACTTTTGAGCAGCCTCACCACCAAGATAAAAAGAGAGGCACTTGGGGATATAGAGACCGGCAATGCAAATATAATAGTCGGCACACATGCCCTTATCCAGGAGGATATAAGGTTTAAGAAATTAGGTCTGGCTATCATAGATGAACAGCACAGATTCGGGGTTATGCAGAGGGTGACATTGAGGGATAAAGGGCTAAACCCGGACGTCTTAGTTATGACAGCTACTCCTATCCCAAGGACATTGGCATTGACTGTATATGGAGACCTTGACGTTTCATGTTTAGATGAATTGCCACCTGGCAGAAAAGAGGTTAAGACATACTGGATTAGAGAAAAGAAGAGGCATGATGCATATGGATTTATCAGGAAGCAGGTCCGTAAAGGCAGGCAGATATATATTATCTATCCATTGGTAGAAGAGTCTGAGAAGATGGACCTTAAGGCTGCTACAGAGATGCATGAAGAACTTAAGGAAAATATATTCCCTGAGTTTAAGGTGGGGTTGATACATGGTAGGATGAAGAGTAAAGAGAGGGAAGAGGTGATGAAAGGATTTAAAGAAGGCTCCATAAACATATTGGTGTCTACCACTGTCATAGAGGTAGGAATAGACGTATCCAATGCCTCTATCATGATGGTAGAGCATGCCGAAAGGTTCGGACTGAGCCAGCTGCACCAACTACGCGGCAGGATAGGCAGAGGAGAACATGAGTCATTCTGCATATTAGTATCTGATTCTCATTCAGAGGAGGCTGTGAAGAGGCTTAAGGTAATGACCTCTACACAGGATGGGTTCCGTATCGCTGAGGAAGACCTTGAGATTAGAGGACCTGGTGAATTCTTCGGGACGAGGCAGCATGGCCTGCCAGAGTTAAAGTTAGGGAATATAATAACAGATATGAAGATAATGGAGATGGCAAGAAAAGAGGCGAGTGAAATAATTAAATCTGACCCCACGCTTACGTTCCCTGAACACCAGATGATAAAGAGACGGTTTGACAAGGTCTTCTTAAAGGGGTTATCCCTCCTACGCGCGTAGTGTCTTTATAACCTCAACAGAAGATGCTATCCCGCCAATCACGAGATAGTCAAACTCCTGCTTATCCAGATATGAGCCTTTCTTTGATGACCTCTCCGAGGAGGTCTATCTGAAACCTGCGTATAAAAAGGATAAAATTTCAACTCCTAAGGATTTCCCGGGATTTTTGTGTTACGGGAATGGTAGAATGACCCCTTTATTGTGAAGGTATATGTCCTCTTTAGGGGGACTAACTTTTTTCCAAATATTGTTGAATGAATAGTCCCTTATAAAAGATCCGAATACATCGT
>Ga0082335_1000572_pt1 | contig 89806 bp, 98 predicted proteins | sample Subgrocontami58m_FD_72375 | JGI IMG/M metagenome (GOLD analysis project Ga0082335, IMG submission 72375) | Subsurface groundwater microbial communities from S. Glens Falls, New York, USA - GMW37 contaminated, 5.8 m (SPADES assembly) (version 2) ...
GAGAATATATCCGAATATCCCTATTCAAGCTATAACTACTATGCGAAAGGTAGAAAGGATGATATAATTACAACTAATGCAATATATAACGAGTTGGCCATTTCGTCACAGCAAAGACAGAAAAATTACATAGAATACGTTAACCAAGGCAGACCATATGAACACATTGTTGATAAAGCGCTTGAGATGTGTCCCCAGCGGACCTGACCCTAATCATCCAGAAATTAAATAGAAATGAAAAGTTTGATCTTTTAAGTTTAGCCAAAGATACTTTTGAAGGGGCCGTCATGTCCTATTTAGGCAACAAGATTGTCCCTAGAGGTCCAGGCAGACCTGCAAAAAACCTAAAAGCCTTAATTTCCGGCAAAATAGCGCAAAGGAGCTACAAAAGAGAGCTTGTTGAGGTTGGAATAAAAACTATTTCTGCAACAGCAGGAAAAACAATAACAAACAACAAGAAAACGGTAGTCAGACGGAGGAGATATAGATGACCATACCCCCTTTAATCAAGATAAATTTTGCTGCATTACTATTATTATTTTTTGCTATATTTATTACAGTTAAAATGTTTATGGTAGACCCTACAAAGAATGCACCCAAGCAAATTGGAAATAAAATAATAAAGAAGGCGTTCTTATTTTTAATAAGAAGTTTTTTCGTTCTGGTATTGTTATTTTGCATTATTTTTATAAACGTTCCGATCTTGCAAGATACCTTTTTTTGCATAGAGCCAGCCCGCTTAACAGGAAAAGTAGCTTATGCAAATCATGGCGGTTTATTTTTTCCCCTTAGATTTTGGTTTAGCCAAGATTTTAGAATAGGTGAGGTTACTTTGCATGTTTTTTTCTATCCCGAGTTTATCTTCGAGGGTAAGACCTATAAAGTTACGTATTTACCCCATTCCAAGGCAGTTCTTACAATTGAAGAAATTGCGCCTTTGCAATCACAAACCGTTAAAAAAGAAGAATCTTCCGAATCGTTTCGTAACAAATTCGGTGCCATCCCACAAGGGGACACCCTAGCGAATAAAAATAATTGAAATAATTTACCTCCCAAAACCGTCTATTATAGTGAAGGCTTAAAATAAGCTTATGCTATATATAAACGTAAAAAGGAGGTATTTTTATGGCTAGAGCAAAAAGGACGCTTTACGATGGCGGCATATCTTTCTTTAATTCAAAAATAAATCCTTCCAGATTAACAGTTGGATTCCAGGTACCAAATGTGGTTGCTCTTATTCTTTTCACAATTTCATCTTTATCCATATGGGGAGATATTTGCCCTAGCTGGTTGAGCTTTTTTCTAGTAAATGGTTTGCGCGACCAACTTTCTTTAGAAACTGGAAGTTTTTTTCTTTCAAGAATAATATTCATGATTTCGTAGAATAAAACGAGTTGGTAATCATATGTTCTTGAGAGCAAGGTAGCGACAGTATCTGTTTCTAATAATGGGAACCTCTTTACTGCGATAATCTTTCCCGTATCGACAAGAGGCAACATATGATGACAAGTAACACCGTATTCTTTCGCGGATTCATACAAAGCAAAGTTGTTACATCCAACACCAGGATATTCTGTAGGAGCAGGATGAAAATTTATAGATGCAACCTTAGCTCTTTTAAGCAAATATGCAGGTAAAACCCATCGTGATAAATAACTTACTATATAATCACCTTCCCACCATCCGATATCTTTAGGCAAACATTTTCCCCACTCGCTTAAATAGCTATGGACTTTAAAATTTAATTCGCAAAATTTTAAGGCTTTCTCGACATAAAGATCGTTCTCTTTGCCCAGAAAAAGAATAGATAATTGTTTTTTCATTATTTTATTTGCCCCTTGCTTTTTAAAACCCTATAAACTTCTCCATTTCCGATTTTTCCGATGTCATAGGTGTCTTTTTCGGTCATAAATTGGCCGCAATTATGGTAGATTTCGTTTTTGTCCACAGTAAAGTATACACCACCACATATGGGGGTGTCAAATAATAAAACGCCATGCAATAATATAACGCATGGGTGCTTGTGTAGGGGTAAAATTGGGTAGGAAAATTATAGAGTTTCGCAAGAAACGAGGGCTTACGCAGGAGCGATTGGCTGAACTTACCGAAACTAGCTATAAATATATACAAAGGATAGAAGGAAAGACGCCTCCAGATGTACGATTAACCACCATTACAAGACTTGCTAAAGCACTTAAGACAAAACCTGCCGAGTTACTAAAATTTTAATTTAATCTAAACACCAATGCATTACTGTGGGGGTTTACCTCCAAAATGTGGAGGTATTTTTTTGCATATGGCACAAGCTTAAGAGCACGCAAATTACTATACAAAATATAAACTGGGTGATATAATGCTACCGAATAATCAAAATAGCAGGAGTTTTTTATGACACACAAAGCAAGAATATGGATAGGATTTACGGTGCTTATGGTTTTAGGGCTAAACTATGTCCTGATAGGGTTTCCCTTAATGAGTAAAAGCTCGTCTATACAACAGCAGACAAAATCCATATTAACTAAGCAGGCAAAATCGGATACAATATTTAAAAATGCGACAGACGAATATATGCTGGATATTTTGCAGAGGGAAAAGTCATCGCTTGACAGGAAATTTCTTATTGTAAATTGTGTTGCGATAAGCTGCCTGATAATTATCGCAAGTTGGGTTGGTTTTGGGCTTATAACGCATAAAGACGTTTAATGTAGGAGGATGTTATGTTTATAATGAAAATTATAATAGTGGCAATTGTTCTTGTTATATTAATGGGCATAAAGATAATACACCAGACACACCGGGGAATAGTAGAAACCTGGGGAAAGTATAACCGCTACCTGAATCCGGGGCTTAACTGGATAATACCCTTTATGGAAACTGTTAAAATGCGCGACATACGCTCGCACACCCTTGATATACCTGCTCAGCCGGTTATAACAAAGGACAATGTTGAGATACAGGTGGATGGTATTATTTGGGCAAAACCGATAGCAGCCGAGGAATCGATTAAGAAAACATATTACAGTATTGATAATTGGAAATACGCTGTCATGCAGTTAGCCCAGACAAATTTAAGGCAGCAGTTTGGAGACCTTACGCTTGATGAAAGCCTGACGGCAAGACAGAAGATATCGGAAAACCTTGAAAAAGATTTGGATAAAACTGCAGAAGAGTGGGGAATAAATATTGATAAAGTCGAAATAAAGCTTATTGACCCGCCAGAAGATATAAAGCAGGCAATGCACAAGCAAAAAACAGCGGAGCAAAACCGCAGGGCAATGAAATTAGAAGCAACAGGAAGATATGAGGCAGCGGAACAAGATAAGCTTGCGGCCATACAGCTTGCAGAGGGTCAAAGGGAAGCTGAAATAAAGACTGCTGAAGGAACAGCAAAGGCAATTGAGCTTGTAAATGAAGCTGCGCAGAAATATTTTAAGGGAAACGCCGTCGAACTAAGAAGAATAGAAATGGTCGAGCGCTCTCTGAAAAATAACGCCAAAATAATTATCGCGAAAGACGGCATAAACCCGCAAATTATTTTAGGCAATATCCCGACAGATGCACCAGAAAAAGTAGGAAAGAAGTAAACTTCTATCTAACTTTAAAAAAGTATATAAAAATATTGACACCAAACGATATATATGATATACTTACACATATAGGATATATTATATGTACACAAACTCTAATCAAAAATACTGCCTAGTTATACTTATTGCCTTAGCGGCCGTTATATCTGCCGGCTGTAACAATGCGCCTGCCGTACAAATAACAATAAACAACAACGCTCAATATGCAAATAGCAGGACAGTGCAGCTGCATGTTTTTATGCCCGACTCTGAAAAATTTATTCAGGATAACAGGTCTTTAATTCTAAAAATATACAAGACTACCAATAAAAGCAGCTTTGTGAGTATGTGCTTTTCGGAAAACGGCAGCAGCTTTTCCAGTCCCATACCTTATGCGGAATATTATAGCTACACGTTAAGCGCAGGTGACGGAACCAGGAAAATATATGTAAAGGCTAAAGATTCGCAGGGCCTGTGGTCGTCGGTTGCCTCTGACACTATTATACTTGATACAACAAGGCCTCAGATAAGTATCAACAGGCAGCCATCCGCGACATACACAAACCAGAATGTTTATTTAAACCCAAGCGCCACCGATAATATCACTCCTGCAGCTTCGATTGTATTAAGCGGTGACAGTTCTCCGTATGCACAGCAAGGCGTTTACTCTAATATAGTTATTAGCGCGCGGGACGCAGCTGCAAATACAGCTACTTATAATGTTCCGAGTTTTACAATAGATAAAACAGTACCACAGGGCAGTGTATCCATAAATAACGGCGCCCAGTCAACTGATTCAACGCAGGTAACGCTTACGCTTTCAGCAACAGATGCCTTAAGCGGCGTTGAGTCAATGTGCTTTTCAACTAACGGCACCACCTATTCCTCCGCAGAAGCTTTTGCATCACAAAGAATATTCACACTGCCGACAGGCAGCGGGCTAAAAAGAGTATATGTGAAATATAAAGACAGAGCCGGCAACTGGTCCGCGGTATATAATGATTCAATAACCCTTAACATGAGTCCTGCTTTAGAGAGCGAAGAAGACGCATATGAATTCCTGTTAGACCAGATGGACAAATATATTTCGGCAGATACCGCCCGCCTTGTAGAAAATTACAGCTTTCCTTATCCTTTCGGGCCTTATGACGCATATACATCCAGAAGTGATCTATGCAAGCTGGCGTTTGTTTACGATAATTCACTTGCAGCTATCGCGTTTGTGTTAAAAGGTAAAGAAGGCGGAGACCATGCGGACGATTACACCTTACGCGCAAAAAGAATATGTCAGGCTTTAGTATGGCATTTTAATCATGACCCTTCAGGCCAGAAAAGGCTTCGCGATGTTTATTATGCACACCAGGACTTAAGGACTGCCTCTACCTCGCAGGTACCGAGTGATATTTCATTTTCCCAATCCGGGCTGGGCGCGCTTTCATGGGCGATAATCGCGCTTTCGCGGTATTATACCGACGCGCAAGATTCAGACCAGGCGGCAAAAAATCAATTTCTGCAGGCAGCCACCGAAATCGGCGATTTCCTTCATGCTAAATTATATGATTCATCGCATGTGGGATATCGGCATAGTATCGATAAATACAATAATGTGGCATATTATAAATCCGTAGAGCAAAATACTGATGCTTATATTGCCTTTGCCAGATTATACCTTATAACAAATAATATAAAATGGAAAGACAGGGCAAATAATACAAAACAGTATATAGATGCATGCTGGGATACTACTGCCAAGAGGTATTTCTGCGGCTCTGACGATAGTAATTATGTTAACAGGTATAATCTCGTAGAGGATGCAAATGCGTACCCAGTGCTAGCTTTTGGCCCGTTAACCGAGCGATACAAGGGGGTTGACTGGGTTTATAATAACCTGCGCGCAACCGATGATAATTTCGAAGGGTTTGACTACGGTATTAACACAGACCCATCTGCCGGCAACTGGTATTCGCCGGAGCCTGACGGCGTATGGTTTGAAGGCACCGCAAATATTGCATGCGCATATCAGGTTATGGGCCATTACGGCTTAACCAACCGATCCGCGCATTTCCTGGATGTCTTAAGAACAGCGCAGTCGACTGCGCTGCATTCAGATGGATACTCCCTGGTTGCGGCTTCCAGGGACGGCGTTACGACAGGTTTTACAAATTTCAGCTATTTTGCCTCGCCTCACATTGCCTCGACAAGCTGGTACATTTTTGCTCTTAAAAAATACAATCCATTCTGGGGTATCAGCACAGAAGAAAATATCCCTTCCTTGTAAATCCATGCTTTATATAGAATGTCTCTAACTGCCTATTACGGCGGGTTTGATACTTTAGTAGAGGTATATATGCCTATTTTTATGAAAAAGATATATAAAAAAATATTAATAACAGTGATTTGTTTTATGCTAAATGCAGCCGGGCTTAATTGCTATCCGCCGGTAGGCCTTGCGCAGGAAAACTATCTCAGGCCAATTTCATCAGCGTGCAGTTCCGATACAAGCGCGACTATGCGTACAGAGAGCTACCAGGAAATATCCGATGCTTTACGCGCTAAATGGCTGGCTGCCTATCCAGACGATAAAGGCAAGAGAATGCTCATGGTAAAAGCATTACGATTACAGGATGGCAATTTTAATTTTAAAGCAGACGCTGATTATCACGTTAATAATAAAATTGCAGTTGAAGACAACGAAGCAGCGTCTATATGCCTTTATCTGGAAGGCGACTTGATACGCGTAAGGCAATTTACGGTGAATCCTCACTTTTACAATACAGACGCAGCCTTTAAATTGCTGAACTTTGCCCTTGAAAACGTGTCGCATAATACAGGAGCCAGAAGAGTACAATTTTATTACATGGATGTAGGCAGCGCAGATTTTCTGGTAAGGGTTGCAGAAGATACAGGATTTATGGTCGGCCCGATTAATTTTGAGGAAGAATTCTGGGCCCTGGGAAAAAAGTTTACCGGCGAAGATATTCTTTTAAAACCTCAAGACAGCAGGGACGCTAGTGGACGCAATCCTTTAATGATGGCAAGCAGGACGCTTCTTGATTCCCTGGATGATATTCATAATCATTCGGAAGAAAACATAGACTTTGAACGCGCTTTAAATGAAGTTGAGAAAGCCATGCATATGGTAATAGAGGGCGTAGGAATTAATTCAAATCACGCTCTTTACTTTCCGGACACAGATGAATTAGCAAGGCAAATAATACAGGTTGTGGATGAGCAGGAACATATCGGCTGGAAGGTGCAATATATTGCGCAAAGGCCATGGCAGTCAAGGCATAAACAGGCTTGCCCGTTTTCAGGAGGAAAATGGTTTTTTGAACGAGCTGTGCAGGGTAACCTTTCTGCCGAAGTTAGAAACAAGTTATGTTCGGCTGATAGCTGGTTAGATTTGCAACGCGGCACATGGCATGTTTCTGACCGCAGGAGAGCTGCCGAGAGGTTAGGATATAATGCGTCAGAACAGAAAGTGCTTGCCGCCGACATAGCAAACTTTGGTAATGATGCCAACACAATAACATATCAGGCTATTTATGCGCCAACACTTAAAAGGGGCGATAGCCCTGTGCTTTTGGGCGTTATCTGGGTAACTGGGCACATAAGCCCATTTCAATTACGCGCATTACAATCATATGCTTTTCAGGCTGGATACGCGCTTGAAAAAATATATCTAATGTATTCTCTTAAAGCAAGACAGGAACAGCTCGAGCACGCCAACAGCCGATTACGGAAACTTAACAGAATAGTTCAGCGCTTGAGCGAAATAGGCGTTAATTTTCACGATCTTAAGAATTCATTTTTTGTAGTTGCCGGATTTACAGGATATTTAACAGACGAAGAACACATTGCGGTATCAGACGGGATAGAGACACGCAACACGACAGAAGGCAATATCCTTGCGCTGATGGATATAGTTAAACAGGCGCACGCTGATATTAATGAATTGGAAGAAGACATTATTTTCCACAGTACGCCCCTTAGCGCCTTGTTGGCTTCATGCAACGCGAATTTAGCTGCATGTTTGCTTCAGATCAGAGGTTATAAAGACCACCCCAAGGCAGTTGAGCGTAAACTCAGAGAATCAGGGCGTGGCCTTCCGGATGACATTCACTATTTAGATATAACCGTTGATTCGCTTAAAGCGTTACACGATCTTTATAGTGTTGTGCATAGGCTGCAAACAGCCTATATAAAAATAGAAGAAACATATGCCGGAGTATTAAAGGCGCTAAGCGAAATATTTCCTTTGCTGGGACAATATTTAAGCTCACCCATAGAGGAGCTAGAATTACTTGCTGCGGGGGGAAGTGAAATAGAGGGCATAGCGGGAGAAATTAGAGATAGCGATTATGTGCGTTATAATTCAATAAACGTATCTCCTGATATTGGAATTGGACCTTACTCTATGCACCCCTTAGCGCACAATCCTTTGATTTTATACTTGGCGACGATAAACAACCGCAGTGTAAATGATTTAATTTCCGCGCTGGTAGAGTCAGGATTTCCTATCAACGAAGAATATATACTAAAAGAGCAAGCTGTGCATTTCCCAAGCTTACTCAGAGCAGCAGAAGGCGCAGGGATTAAGTTTGAAGGCGTGCAGTTTCGTTTGGAATCAGGGGAACAGCGCTTTTGGTGTATGCTAAGTGCCGATGCTGTAAAACAGGCAAGCAAGGTTATCTATAGGATAACGAAAAGAATCCCCGAGCTGGTAGAGCGGTTGATGGAACTAGCCGAAGGCAGTGCCGAAGAAGAACCAATGCGCGTTATTAGCCTGCACGAGATAGTTACTGAGGCGACAGAGGAAGTCCGCGGAGAGTTTGAAATAGCGGGCATACAGCTGGACCATAACGAAGATAACGACAAAGGGCCTGTCATGATTTCCACCAGGCCCAACACCTTGAAGAATTTTGTAATTTTAGAATTATTGGGCAATACTATAAAATATATGCCTGATGAAAAGGCAGAAAAAAGAGTCAGCATTAGTTATAGTTTAGAACGCCGCGGCTACGCGAGATTGATAATACAGGATACAGGAAACGGCATGTCAAAGGATTTTATTCGTAATTCTTTGTTTAGCGAACCCGGCGCTATGGAAGAATTGGAAGGTTCACAAGAGCAGACACTTAAAGGTAGGCGCAGCGGCATGGGGCTTTATTTTGCAAGAGAAATAATGAGAAGTTTTGGCGGTGATTTATATGTGTCAGAAGAACATACTGCAGCCGGGCATGGCAGTTGTCTTGTGCTCGAATATCCTTTGACGGATACGCTGGCCGAAGACTCAACAATGTTGGACCAGCAGGCCGGCGTTGAACGCGCAGTCGCCGTAGATACAATAACAGCATTAATGGCTTCCGCCGCATAATTTAAAAATAATCTATTGACATAATAGTATTTTTTTATATAATACAGTTAATTGACATATCTTATTATACGGGTGGCAATAAGCCTTAATAGGGAATCCCGATGAAATTTCGGGAACGGTCCCGCCGCTGTATGTGCATACGAAAGTCCTGAATATGCCACTGTCCTAAATATGGGACGGGAAGGCGCTGGATAAGTAGGCTTTAAAGCACGAGTCAGAAGACCTGCCTGTGTATTGGAAATTTATGGTTTCGAGAGAAAAACCATAATTTATATAGCAGGGTGAAGCAAAGTCCCCGAAAGGGGATAAACCAGGGTGCAACCCCGAGCGTAGAAACACAAAGATGTTTCTGCATTCGGGGTTTTTTATTTTGGAGGCATATAATGAAAAGAATTTTGTGTTTTTTAGTAGCTACACTGCTTTTGGTAAACGTTGATTTTGCTTTTGCGCAGGACGAAAAAGAAGATGTTTTTCATCTGGGTAAAATTGTAATCACGCCGTCGAGATTGTACCAGGAATATGGCCAGGTATCCAGAGCCACAAACCTTATAACTGAAGAAGAAATACAGGATAAAAATCCCATAACAGTTAATTATCTTCTTGATGATTTGCCTTCGGCGCTCGTTCAAGATACAGGCACATTAGGGCAATCCTCAACAATAAGGTTTCGAGGCGCGGAATCCAGCCAGTCGCTTGTTTTGGTGGATAATATCCTTCTTAATAACCAGCGGGATGGCACGGTAAATTTGTCAAATTATACAACGGAAAATATTGAAAAAATAGAAGTGGTGAGAGGCCCCTCATCCAGCCTGTACGGGGCAGGGGCTGTGGGAGGCACAGTCAACATAATTACCAAAGAAGGCAAAACGCCGATGCCTGAAACCACCATATCAAGCAGGTTTGGCACTTTTCGCACGCACGTGCACGAGATAACCAACGGCGCAAAACTAAATGATTTTAATTATTTTCTGTCCGCGTCTTCCGCTAACACCGAAGGCAACAGAAAAAATTCAGCGTATAAGGCCGAGACATATTACAGTAAGATAGGATATGATTTCGGTGATAACCACAAGATAAGGCTCAGCGGCAGGTATTATACGGATGAATTGGGCACGCCCGGCAAGATTACGGCGCCGGATGAAGACGATAAGCTTGAAGACAGGCAGAATTACTTAAACGCTGCGTGGGAATCAGACTTTAATAACAAACTCAATCTTAAAATACAGGGATATATGGCTTTAAACCGCCTGGAATTTACCGAAACTGTTTTTCCCGGCTTGGATAAATTTACCCATCAGACCAAAGACCACGCAATAAATGCCCAGGGTACTTATACGATTTTTAAAGATTACACAATAATGGCTGGAGTTGAAGGTAAAAAATACCTCTTAAATAGTTCTTCCAGCGGCAAGCATGATTATATTTCCCGGTCTGCTTACGGGTTGTTGGATTTGCATTTTTTCGACATACTTGATGTAACGCCTGGCGCGCGCGTTGACGATTTTTCTACAACCGGCACGCAGGTTTCACCCAGCGTAAACGGGGCTCTGCATATAAAAAACTGGAAAATAAGAGGGCTTTTTGCCCAATCTTACAGAGTGCCGACCTTTAATGATTTATACTGGCCCGATGACGGCTGGGCCAAGGGAAATCCGAATTTAGTGCCTGAGAAAGGCAGGACATTTGAAGTGGGAATTGACAACATAGCCGATTTACTCATGATAAAAAAAATTCCTTTGGATACAAAACTGGGCGTAACATATTTTCATACGGACATGAAAAATCTTATTAATTGGGCGGAAGACGCTGCTGATACCAATAGTTTCGGATTTAATTATTGGAAGCCGAGGAATGTCGCCAAGTCGAGAATAGAAGGAATCGAACTTGAAGGTGAAGCTGTTATAATGAAAGATATATCAGCGGAATTTAATTATACTCTTACCAAAGGCAAGGACAAGGACACCAAGAGATACCTGCCGAACAGGCCAAAGCATAAATTTGATTTCTCCGCTTCTTATAAACATCCATTGGGTATCATAGGAAGATTCCACAGCCAGTATGTAAGCAAGGCGTATAGCGACCCGAATAATAACGTTCAGATAAAACCTTACTGGGTATTCGGCACAGACTTGTATTATGACGTTGATAAACATATACGTTATTTTATAAATATAGATAACATGTTTAATCGCACATATGAAAAATCAAAAGACTATCCCATGCCGGGCTTTAGCATAATGTCCGGGCTAAGGGTGGACTTTTAAGTGAGGACATAAGTTACGGAACGTTAGTGAACGTAACTTATACGTCCGAACTTACCCCCGCTGTTTCGCTTTGCGAAGCAAAGCGGCGGGGGTTAATTAAGGAGGGTTATGTCAGCAATAGCCTCGTGGAGCGGCGGTAAAGACAGCTGCCTTGCCTGCTATAAGGCAATTAAGGCAGGGCATAAAATAAAGTACCTCCTGAATTTTGTATCCAGAGAATACAAGCGCTGCTGTTTTCATGGCGTAAAAGCCGAGCTCATAAAAGCTCAGGCAGAGCTTACAGATATTCCTCTGGCGCAGAAGGAAGTTACCGCGAACCTTAAAAAATACAAAGAGGAATTTATGGAGGCTGTATCTGCCCTGCAAACCAAAGGTGTTGATGAAATGGTTTTCGGGGATATATACCTGCGCGACCAGTTGAACTGGGTTAACCGCACATGCGGTGAACTGAAAATAAAACCAATAGAGCCGTTGTGGGGCAGCGAGCCGGATAAAATAATAGAGGAATTTATTAGCGCCGGATTTAAAGCCCTGGTCGTCAGCTGCAAAGCAGAGCTTTTTAAAAAGGAATTTCTTGGCAGGTACATAGACGAATCTTTCTTAGCGGAGCTTAAAAAAAGAAATATTTGCCCCTGCGGCGAAAACGGGGAATTTCACACGCTGGTTGTTGACGGTCCAATATTCAAAAAAAGAATTGAGATAATCAAAAGCCGTCCTGTTTTAAGGGACGGCTTTTGGAAACATTGGTTTTTGGATATACAAAAGTATAAAATCGCTTAAGGCTTAAACTTGACAGCGCTTAAAGCAGACTATATAATATAACTATGTTTTCCGATAAAGTATTTAAAAATTGCCTGCTGGTATCAGTCGCATTCCATATCATCATCGTGTTTAATATTATGCCTATAAAAATATTTCCCCATGTAAAAGTAAAACCCGGCAAAGCAAAGAACATAGAAGTTACTTATTATAAAAAGGCATCGCCAATAAAAGCAAACCGCATCCTGCCGCAGGCATTGGTCGGCGCCAGAGATAAAATAGAAAAGGCGCCATTGCCGTATAAACAGAGCAAGCCAGCGCCCGTCATCCAGAAACAGGGACTCAAGAAAAGCGTAAAGCCCCTTGAGAAGGCGTATAAACCTATTACGCCAGCTACCGAGAAAATACGCGTATTAAAAGAAGTAATAACGCAGGATAAATGGCGCGTTTTTCATGAATCTACTGACCTGTCCAGCCAGCCGTCTTACCTGAAATATTATAATATCGTCAGGTTAAAAATACAACAGGCAGCCAACACAAATAAGCCCTATCTTTTTAAAGTAGGCGAGATAAACCTTATATTTACCATACTGAATAATGGTGATTTGAGAAATGTGGATTTGGTAAATAACAGCAGCGCCGCAGCGCTGGACCCTGCGCTAACGCAAAGCGCATTAGACAGCGTATATGCAGCTTCGCCGTTTCCTCCCTTTACAGGCGACATAAAAGAAGACCATCTTACCTTCCAGGTAGCCATTTCCTTCGAAAAATAGCGGTCTAATAATTGGGACAGCCACCATTATTTGTCCACAAGAAGAATGGTGGCTGTCCCAATTATTGCTCATCGTTTAATTCATTTGACAATATTAGTGTATTTGTTATAATAAGCGCATTGTCAGAACAAAAAGGAGCGAAGGGGGGAGATTTAATTGCCAAGAGTAGATTTAAGGCCTAATGAACCTATAGAAAAGGCTTTGCGCAGACTAAAAAAGAAGATTGAACGGGAAGGCACTTTAAGGCAGGTCAAAGCACGCAAGCACTACGAGAAGCCCAGTGTTAAAAAGCGCAGAAAGCAAAAAGAAGCAAGCAAGCGCAAAAGATTTTTTTAATATTGCAGTTACCAATGTTACACACCAAAAGAGCTATTAATACGATTGTTTTTTTAACGGCATTTTTAGCTCTTTTTTTATTTTCACAAAACCCGGTGAGTGTTCAAGCTGAAGAACCGCCGCAACTTAGCAGTTTTTTGTCTATAAATGCCCAGCGAACACTGCTGGATAACGGGTTGAACGTGATTATAAAAAAAGACAGCCGTACCCCCACCTTTGCAGTTACCCTGCTGGTTAATACAGGTTCTGCCACGGAAGGCGCATACGCCGGCTCAGGCATCACGCACCTTATAGAGCATATGCTTTTTAAGGGCACCACGCACTATACTGCCGTGCAGCTGGAAAATGAATTAAAATCTCTCGGAGCTGAAGTAGACGCATATACCAGCCCGGATTATACCTGTTTTAAAATAGAAGCGCCGTCCGCTTCTTTTAAACAGGTTTTAAATATCCTGGCTGACATGGTAGCAAACCCTGCGTTTCAGGAAGAGGAGCTCCAGCGGGAAAAACAGGTAATTTTAAGAGAGATAGATATGGGTGCGGATGACCCGGAAAAGTATATTTATAAAATATTATGGCAGACCGCTTATATACAGCACCCCTACAGAAATCCCGTTATAGGATATGCCGACACATTAGGAAGGCTGCAGGTATCGGATGTAACAGCGTATTTTAAACAATTTTATATGCCTAACAACATGGTCATATCCGTGGTAGGAGATATAGAGCCTTCCGCAGCGCTTGAGGGAATAAGGCAGGGCCTGGGAAGCTTAAAAAGACAGAATTTTTCCACGCCGCCAGTCGCGCAGGAACCTCAGCAAATTTCAGGCAGGCAGATTTTTCAAAACTTTCCAGTCACTCAGCCAAAAATACTAATCGGTTTTCATACGGTAGGCATAAATAACCGTGACTTGTTTGCGTTGGATACGCTATCCGTTATTTTAGGAGGAGGTTTGACCTCGCGTTTATACAAAAGCCTTCATGACAATAAAGACCTTGTCTACGCTATAGGCGCTTATAATTATACGCCCAAACACCCCGGACTGTTTATGGTGTCCTGTTTAAATAAAAAGGAATCCGTAGAAGAGACTGTAAAAGCCGTAATCGCGGAAATAGAAAACATAAAGCAGTCCTTCGCCAAAGATAAAGGTGGAGAGCTGGAAAAGGCAAAGGCGCAGATTTTAAATTCTTATCTTTTTGGGCTGGAGGCGCAGCAGAGCAAGGCAGATATCTTAGCCGCCAATCTTGCCTTAACAGGCGATGCGGATTTTGCTGCCAGTTATGTTAAAGGCGTAGAAAGCGTAACCGCAGACGACATAGCGCGCGTTGCCTCAGCATACCTTACAGAGCAAAATATGACAACGGCGGTATTGTTGCCTGAAAACACAGCAGCAAAAGAAACCTCCGCCGCAGTTGTAACAAGCGCAGGCGAAATGAAAACAATCAAAAAAAATCTGCCTAACGGCCTCACAATTCTTATAACGGAAAACCACTCGTTGCCGTTATGCTCGGCTATAGTCAGCATTAAAGGGGCCTTAAGGGCCGAGGACGATAAAAATAACGGCATATCCAATTTAACGGCGCTGATGATGCCTAAAGGCACAAACCGTTACAAGAAAGACCAGATATCTGATATAATAGAAACTTCCGGCGCGGAATTTTCACCGTATAGCGGCAATAACAGCTTTGGATTTTCACTAGATTTCGCAAGCAAAGATTTTGATAAGATGGTTGATTTATTATCAAGCATAATACTGCAGCCTACATTCCCTGAAAAGGAACTAGAAGTTGTAAAAAGCGATTGCCTGGCGGATATAGACCTTATAAAAGAGGATATTTTTAAGACAACGGATGTATTGGTAAAAAATAATCTTTTTTATGGGCACCCTTACGGGTTTATACCCATAGGCACAAAGGAGACAGTGGCTAACATCACCGCCGCGGATTTAGGGGCCTTTCATAAAAAATACTGCGTAGGGAAAAATACCGTCCTGTCAATATGCGGCGACATTAACGCGGATAAAGCTTTTGAGGTTATCAGCAGTAAATTTAAAGATATGTCCGAAGGTGAGCCTTACCAGCCCGCAAATATTGAGCTGAAAAAAATAACTTCGCATAAGGAAATAGTAGAGCGCATGAAAAAGAAACAAGCAGTGGTAATGATAGGCTTTCGTGGCGCGGGCATATATAACAATGACCGTTATCCGCTGCAGGTGCTTTCCTCGCTTTTTTCAGGAGGAGCAGGCAGGCTTTATTTGCAGATAAGACAGAAGGAAAGCCTGGCATATACACTGGGGACTTTCGGAATGACGGGGCTGGATACAGGAGCGTTTGTTTTTTATGCGGCGACTGTGCCTCAGAGCGTGGACCACGTAAAGATGAGCATGCTTTCCCAGATTAAGCAGGTGCGCGAAGGTAAAATTACCGAAAATGAAATAGTCGCGGCAAAGAAATCGCTTATAACAAAACATGAGCTGGAGCTTCAGAGCAACGGAGGCTTTGCCATGAAGACCGCCCTGGATGAGTTATACGGATTAGGCTACGATTATTACCTGCGCTATGCGGATTTAACGAATGCTGTTTCTGCGCATGACCTTGTTAGCGTGGCAAAGAAATATTTTGACGAGAATAAAGCTGTTGCGGTAGTTGTAAAACCGTAATGGCTTATGATAAGAGGCAAAGTACTATGGATAATTTTTGCGGCTTAGAAAAAAAGTACTCGGAATATAAAAATTCAAAAGCAGTTATTGTACCTATTCCTTATGAGATGACCACCACTTATCTTAAAGGCACAGCCAAAGCGCCCCGCGCCATAATAGAAGCATCCAAAAAACTGGAACTGTACGATGAAGAATTGGATAAGGTCATCTCTGATATAGGTATCTGTACTCTGGCGCCTTTAAAAGTGTCAGAGAAAAATGAGGCTATGGCGCAAAAAGTTAAGCAGCATTGCCTTAAAGTTTTAAACGACAATAAGTTTCCTGTGATAATTGGCGGAGAGCATTCAATATCAACAGGCGTTGTGCTTGCGGTAAAGCAGAAATATCCGGAACTTTCAGTTTTGCAATTCGACGCGCACGCTGATTTAAGAGACGAATTCAAAGGTTCAAAATATAATCATGGCTGCGCTATGGCAAGGGTAAGGGAGCATTGCGACGCAGTTCAGGTAGGGATAAGAAGCTTAAGTTATGAGGAATCCCAATCCATAAGAAAAAACAATTATAAAATTATATGGGATAAGGACAGGAAAGATATGCCTTCCTGCATAAAAGAAATTTTAACTGGTTTAAAAAAAGATGTTTATATTACAATTGATGTGGATGTCTTTGACCCGGGTTTTTTACCTTCAGTAGGCACACCTGAGCCTGGAGGCCTTGGCTGGTACGATATCCTGGATATAACAAAGGCAGTGTTTAAAAATAAAAACGTAGTAGGCCTTGACGTAGTGGAACTTTGCCCAGGCGCTGCAAATAAGGCCTCAGATTTTATAGCAGCGAAATTAATATACAAAATGCTGGGCTACAAATTTTTTATTTAATGAGGACATAGATTATGAGCCGGGATCCCTCGCGTAAACGCTTGCAGATTTCTTGCGAAATCTGCTGCGCACGCTTCGGGATTAATTCGCACGTTCGTAGAAGAAATTCAGAGTAGATTAATTTACGCTTCCTGCCCGCCGGTAGGTAGGCGTGCAGTCGCGTAAATTAAGTGCTCATTAACGGAGGTTTGAATAGATGACGCCAACTAAGATGTTCTTTACAAAAGGTGTAGGAGTAAACAAGTATAAAATAGCTTCTTTTGAAGCTTCATTAAGGGACGCCGGTATTGAAAAATGTAATTTAGTCTGTGTCTCAAGCATTTTTCCGCCGAATTGCAAGATAATAAGCAAGGAAGACGGCTTAAAGCTTCTTAAGCCAGGAGAGATTACTTATGTGGTTTTAGCGAAAAACGAAACCTGCGAACCTAACAGGCTTGTTTCAGCCGCGGTCGGGTTTGCTAAAACCAGCGACCCTAACCTGTACGGATATATTTCTGAGCATCACGCTTTCGGAGAGGTGGGAAAAAAAGCCGGCGAATACGCCGAAGACCTGGCTGCGACAATGTTAGCCACCACGCTGGGCGTGCAATTTAATCCTGATACCGCATGGGATGAAAGAAAAGAAGAGTATATATCAAGCGGATATATCACAAGGACCTCGCATATATGCCAGTCAGAAGAAGGAAACAAAGACGGTATGTGGACTACAGTGATCGCTGCCGCCGTATTTCTTGAATAGGAGAAAATATGAAACGTTTGCCGTCCGTGGCCGGACAATTTTACCCGGAAACAGGGCCTGCCCTTAAAAGTGAAGTTGCGGGGCTGTTATTAACAAAAGATAAGCTCAAGGAAAAGGCAATAGGCGTACTGGTTCCTCACGCCGGATACATGTATTCCGGGCATGTTGCCGCAAGCGTATATTCCTGTATTGAAATACCGGACACAGTTATTATCCTCGGGCCTAACCATACAGGCACGGGCGAGACTTTTTCATTGTTTAAAGAAGGCAGCTGGCATACGCCTCTCGGAGATGTGGACGTGGATGAAAATATCGCCGGCGCCATTCTGGCAAAGTGTAAATACGTGAAGGAAGATACGAAGGCGCATCTTTTTGAGCACTCACTGGAAGTTCAGCTTCCATTTTTGCAGTATTTAAAAAAAGATGTTATGATAGTACCTATAGTGCTTTCAGCTTACAATATGGCAGCTTATCAGGATTTGGCAGCGGCAATTGTAAGCGCAATCAAACAAACGCATAAAAGCGCATTAATTGTTGCCAGCAGCGATATGACGCATTACGAAATACGGGAAGTAGCGGAGAAAAAAGACAAGGTAGCGATTGAGGCTATTCTTAAATTGAGCGAAACCCAGCTTATGAGCAGTATTGAACAGCTAAGCATAAGCATGTGCGGATACATACCCGCTGTTGTGATGCTTATAGCGGCAAAGGCATTAGGCGCAAAAAATGCCAGGCTTGTAAAATATCAGACAAGCGGCGACGCAACAGGCGATTACGATGCTGTTGTCGGGTATGCGGGGATTACAATAACATGATGTCTCCACTTAATAATAAAATAGCGTTGGTTTTAGGCGGCGGTTCTGCGAGAGGCCTTGCGCATGTAGGCGTGATAAAAGTATTGCATGAGGCCAGAATCCCGATAGACTTTATAGTTGGTACAAGCGTAGGCGCGCTTGTAGGGGCAACATACGCGCTCGGAATTCCGCTTGATGTAATCGAGGAACGCGCGCTTAAGATTAAATTGTGGCACCTGACGGATTTTTCTATATCCAAGTTCGCCTTACTTAGAGGCAAAAGCCTTGAAAAGGTAATTAAAAACTCCATTGAGAATAAAAATTTTACCGACCTTAAAATACCGTTAGCTATAGTTGCCACAGACATAGAAAACGGACAAAGGGTAGTATTGACCGAAGGTGACCTTGCTCAGTGTATAAGAGCAAGCTGCACCTTGCCGGGCGTGTTTGCTCCTATAAGGATAAACGATAAGCTGCTAATAGACGGCGGGCTGCTTGAGTCTGTGCCTGCGAGAGTTGCGCAGCAAATGGGAGCGACTTTTATAATTGCTTGCGACGTTGGATTTTGCATAAAAAAAGAAAAAATTTCCAACCTGTTTCAGATGGTGTACCAGTCCATCCAGATAGCAGGCAACGAGCTGAATAAACTGCAGGCAAAAAATGCAGATATAACCATAATGCCGCAACTGTCAAGCTACATGGACCAGATGGCTTTTGATAAAGCGCCGGAAATTGTTAAAAAAGGCGAAGAGGCCGCGAGAAAAACGCTGCCGCTTATTTTATCCAGGCTCGAGGAAGCCGGCCATATCAACAAAACGGAATAATTTTTTATGAATGTATACATACTACTCATCCTTATAATGCTGGGCGGAATTACAGTCCTTTTGCTTTTAGTTCTTTTGAAGCTGGTTACGGTAAAGGGCAAGGATACTATATCCAGCCAGGCGTTAAACGCGATGTCAGACCTGGGCTCGTTAAAGACATTGTTAAGTTCTGTAGAGAACAATCAAAGGCAGTATAACCAGGCGCTGCAAACCCGCATGGAACACGCCCTGCGCAGCATAGAAAATATCAGGCAGTCCCACGAAGATTTTAAACATAGAGAGCAGGAAAACAGAGAGTCATTAAAAAGGCTTGAGACTGTTATAGCCGGCACAAAATCTAAAGGTATCGCTGGTGAAAACATTTTAAGAGAGGCGTTAAGCTCCTTTCCGCCTAAAATGGTGCATTCCAATGTCCGCATAAAAGGAAAAGAAGTGGAATTCGCGCTCGCGCTCGCCAACAATAAATTAATGCCAATAGATTCAAAGTGGCCATCCACAGACCTTTTGGAGGAATATTCAAAGCAGCAGGATAATGTGCAGCGCGACAGGATATTAAATCAGATACAGAGAGAGATATTAAAAAGAGTGGATGAGGCAAGCCAGTACATAGACCCGGAGATGACTACGCCGTGGGCAATAGCCGCGATACCTGATTCAGCCTTCGCTCTTTGCAAAAGCACGCACTTTGACGCGTACAAAAAAAATGTAATATTAATTTCCTACAGCATGATAGCGCCGTATCTTTTAATGTTTTTCAGCCTGCATCTGCAATATTGCAGCTCCGTGGACCTTGAAAATCTTATGCATTACCTTCTGGACATAAAAAGGCACACAGAAAAAATGTCCGAGATACTGGAAAATAAGATATACCGCGCGGCTACAATGCTCACCAATGCCTCCGACGAATACCGCCAGATAATAGGCATGATAAAGGGTTCGCTTTCAACAATAGAAAGTTATGAAAAAAAGTAGCATATTTTTTGTTATAAGGATACTTATAAGTTTTTCCCTTATAGGGTTATTGTTCTGGCTTATGAGAGATAAGCTCGGCAGAATAGCCTTTACAATAAGAACAGCAAATCCATTTTTTATAATATGCGCCTTTTTAATATATATATCGAGCGTGGTAATCATGGGTGTGCGCCTTAAGAAGGTTTTATCTGTTCAGAAACTCAATCTTTCCTTAAAAGAATCAGTATACCTTTGTTATCTGGGGTATTTTTTTAATAATTTTTTGCCGACTTCCATAGGCGGAGATCTGGTAAAGGCTTATTATGCAGGAAAAAAATTTAATAAAAAAGCCCCTGCCTTTAGCGGCGTTTTTATGGACAGGCTGCTTGCAATGCTTCCGTTTACCTTTATCCCTACGTGCGCGCTGCTTTTTGTGCACCATTTGATAAGCGACAAGATAGTTATAGCGTTTATTGTTTTTATGTTTTTAATGTCTTCGATGATGACGCTTGTTTTATTAAATAAAAATATCGCGTCTATTTTCAAATTTTTGCTTAAGCCCTTTAAGAAAAAAGATGTTTACAAAAAAATTACCAAATTTTATGACCACCTTAATGTTTACAGGCACCATAAAGGAGTGCTTGCCTGGAGCCTTTTTCTGTCTTTGGCGGGCCAGTCTATATATGTAGTGTGCATTTTTGGACTGGCAAAAGCCGTGGGCGTTAATGATGTAAGCCTGGGGGTATTTTTTCTGCTCATTCCGGTTGTGGGTATAATAGGTATGCTGCCCTCGATAAACGGCCTCGGCGTAAGAGAAGCAGGCCTTGTGTATTTATTCAAGGATTATATGCCCGTAGATACAGCGTTTGCGGTTTCCCTGCTGAGCCTTGCCTTATTGCTCGGGTTAAGCCTGATAGGCGCTTTGATATACGCCTTTAAGAAAGATATATATGATTTTAAGGAGGAGACAATATGATAGATAAAGAATTATTAAACATCCTTGCATGCCCTTTTTGCAGGGCAGATGTTAAACTGGAAAACGAAAAAATAGTTTGCACCAGCTGCGGCAGGAGATACCCGATAAAGGAAGGCATACCCATAATGTTAATAGAGGAGGCAGAATTGCCTAAAGGGGGCATATGAAAAAAATATTGATAATACACGGGCCCAATCTTAATTTACTGGGGAAGAGAGAGCCGCAGGTTTACGGCGAAAAAACCTTAGACGACATAAATAATGCGCTTAAAGAACAAGCCTCGGGCCTGGGAGTTGAAATAGTGCTGTTTCAGTCAAACCACGAAGGTGAAATAGTCCAGAAAATACAGGAGGCAGAGACTGAAGGCATAAGCGCTATTCTGATAAATCCCGCTGCCTATACGCACACAAGCGTAGCGATAAGAGACGCCATAAGCGCAGTTTCCATACCCACTGTTGAAGTGCACCTTTCAAACATATACGCGCGCGAAGATTTCAGGAAAATATCACTTATCTCGCCAGTTGCCAGCGGCGTTATCAGCGGCTTCGGAAGCGACAGCTACACCTTCGGCCTCAAGGCTGCGGCAGATATAGCAAAAAAATCATGATCCAGCGATTAACTGCCTTGCGGCAGACCTTACAACGTAAAAATTTAGACGCGATTTTTGTTTCAAAGCCCGCCAATGTTTCTTACCTGAGCGGATTTAAGGGCGAAGATTCTTTCGTTTTTGTAACAATTGGCAAAAAACCTTTGTTTATAACAGATTTCCGCTACAAGCTGCAGGCGCAGAAAGAAGTAAAGGGCTTTGATATTATATGTGTTAGCGCGCCCACACTTAATGAGATAACGCAGCTTATAAAAAAGTACCGCTTAAGAAGAGTAGCTTTTGAGGCAGCTGGCGTAAGTTTTAAATACGCAGCTAAGCTAAAAGCAAAGGTTAAAAATGTATTTGTGCCCACAGACGGCTTAATCGAGTATTTAAGAACAATAAAAGATAAATCCGAAATAGAAAATATAAAAAAAGCCGCTCAAATCGCGTCAGAGGCAATAAGGAAAACCATAAGCCTTATAAAGCCAGGCATGACCGAGATTGCAGCTTGCGGGCATCTGGAGCAGCAGATGAGAAATTGCGGAGCGGAAAAAATAGCATTTACGCCGATAGTTGCTTCAGGTGAAAACGCGAGCATGCCGCACGCCGCGCTTTCAAGCAGAAAGATAAGGCTGCATGAGCCTGTTACAATTGATTGCGGATGCACCTATAACGCATACAATTCTGACTTGACAAGGACTTTCTTCTTGGGTAGAATAGACGCTCAATATAAGTATATGTATAATATAATAGAGCAGGCGCAACAGAAGGCCATATCAATAATTCGTCCCGGCGTAAAAATATCCAAAGTTGACAATGCTGCGAGAGATTATATAACCAGCAAAGGTTTCGGGAAGTATTTTGGCCATGCCACAGGCCACGGCATAGGCCTGGAGGTGCACGAGGCTCCCAGAATTTCCGGGAAAAACAATAAAATCTTAAAAGAAGGAATGGTTTTTACAGTAGAACCTGGTATATACATTCCGGGCAAAGGCGGCATCAGGATTGAAGATATGGTTTTAGTTACGGAAAAATCTCATAAAATATTGACGGAGTCAACGTATTAACGGAGTAATACAAAAATGGCGGAAACAATAGGCACAAATCAGTTTAAAAACGGCATAACACTCATCCATGACGGCAGGATGTACCAGATTATAGAATTTCAGCACATAAAACCCGGCAAGGGCAGCGCTTTTGTGCGCACAAAATTCAGAGACTTAAAAACAGGTAATGTTTATGACAGGACATTTCGTTCTGGCGAACAATTTGAGCTCGTATATATAGAGCAGCACCCGGTCCAGTATTTGTACAGCAGCGGGGACAGCTATTATTTTATGGACACAGAAACTTATGAACAGGTGCATATCGAAAAGGAAGTCCTGGCAGATGCGGTAAAATTTTTAAAAGAAGGCTTGCAGATTATGGCTTCATATTACCAGGGTAGAGTTATGAGCGTTGCTTTGCCGTCTTCTGTTGAACTAAAAATAATACATACAGAACCCGGCATAAAAGGTGATACAGCTCGCGCGACATATAAGCCTGCTACCCTGGAAAGCGGCACGACTGTGCAAGTGCCGTTATTTATAAACAATGGCGACACGATAAAAGTTGACACCAGAACCGGCGAATATCTAAATCGGGCATAAGGGGGCAAAAAATGAATCCCGCCCTTCCTCGTAAGGCGGGATTATGAAAGGAAGAGCGGGATGAACCTTAAAGAAATAAAAGAAATGATCAACCTCATGAATGAAAATAACTTGAGCGAGATAGAGATTGAACGGGACGGCCTGAAAATAAGGTTAAAGAAGACTCCCGAACCCGGGCAGGGAATTATTGTAGAGAAAATTCCCGTATCCATGGCGCAACAGGCAGCTACTATTGAAAAAGAGCAGGCGCAGTCAAAAGAAACTTCCGAAAAAAAGCTCATTGAAATAAAAGCTCCGATAGTCGGCACTTTTTACAGGGCTGCGTCGCCTGAAGCTGAACCATTTGCAGAAATAGGCCAGGAGGTGGAAGTGGGCCAGGTAGTATGCATCATAGAAGCTATGAAGCTGATGAACGAGATAAAATCCGAGGTAAGGGGCAGGATTATAGATATATTAGCTGAAAACGCGGATCCTGTCGAATACGGGCAGATTTTATTTCTAATAGAGCCGGTATAAAAAGATGTTTTCAAAAATACTAATAGCTAACAGGGGAGAGATAGCCTTACGCATAATAAGGGCTTGCAAGGAACTTGGCATAAGGACAGTGGCTATTTACTCAGAAGCTGATGTTAATTCTCTTCATGTCAGGTTTGCGGATGAGGCCATATGCATAGGCGGTCCGCAAAGTTCAGTAAGTTACCTTAATATACCCGCCATTATAAGCGCCGCGGAAATTACAGACGTAGAGGCCATTCACCCCGGATATGGTTTTCTCGCGGAGAACGCGCATTTTTCAGAAGTTTGCTCTTCCTGCAATATTAAATTTATAGGCCCTACTGTTGAAAATATGAACTTAGTCGGAGATAAAATGGCTGCAAAAGTGGCAATGAAAAAGGCAGGCTTGTCCACAATACCCGGGAGCGAGGGCAAGGTAAAAGATAAAGACGAGGCTTTAAAAATCGCAAAACGCCTTAAATATCCTGTAATAATAAAAGCATCAGCAGGCGGCGGCGGCAGAGGCATGAGAGTAGCGCACAATGATATACGCCTGGTAAGTGCCTTTTATATGGCCCAGAACGAAGCAGAAGCGGCCTTTGGCACAAAAGACGTTTATATAGAAAAATGCATTGAAAGGCCCAGGCATATTGAATTTCAGATACTTGCAGATGAATACGGCCGCTTAGTTCATCTGGGCGAAAGGGACTGCACGGTGCAGAGGCGCCACCAGAAATTAATAGAAGAATCCCCTTCTCCTGCGCTGGACAGTAAATTGCGGAAGAAAATGGGCGAGGCTGTAATTAAGGGCTTAAAACATATTCATTATGTAAACGCAGGCACAGTAGAATTTTTATTAGATAAAAATATGGATTTTTATTTTATGGAAATAAACGCAAGGATTCAGGTTGAGCACCCCGTAACCGAGGCGGTAACAGGCATTGACCTTATAAAAGAACAGATAAAAATATCTTCCGGCGAAAAACTTGCGCTGAATCAGGATGATATAACTTTTAACGGCCACGCAATAGAGTGCCGCATAAACGCGGAAGACCCGGATAATAAGTTTATGCCGTGTCCCGGGCGCATAGAAAATTATCATGTGCCCGGCGGCAGGGGCATCAGGGTGGATTCGCACATCTACACGGGGTATGACATACCGCCTTATTACGATTCCATGCTGGCGAAACTAATAGTGCATGGTAAAAACCGCCAGGAGGCGATATTTATGATGCAAAGAGCCCTGGATGAATTCGTTATAGAGCCAATAAAAACAACGCTGCCCTTTCATAAACGCGTTTTTAGCGACCAGGCGTTTATACAAGGCCGCATAGACACAGGATATGTAGATAAACTTTTAGGGGAGCAAGAGGTGTAAAATGGAACAGAAGCACAAGCTGACCGAGGTGGGTAGCGATGTTGGGGATGTTAAGGTTCACAACAACGCCATAAAGGCCATAACTGAGCTTACGCTTGCCAGGGTAAAAGGCGTGATAGGCATAAGTCAGGGCAATTTTAAAAAAATGATGGATACTCTTGGCGTAGGCAAGGCATTCAGCGCGCTTGACGGCATCAGGGTCGAGACAGATGACTCAGGCATAAAAATATCGCTCGATGTTGTGGCTGCTTATGGTTTTGATATTCCGGAAGTAGCGGCCAGGATACAGGAACAGGTAAAGCAGGCAGTGGAGAGCATGACAGGTATTTCATCCATAGAAATAGATGTTAACGTTGTAAGCGTAGAACAGGAGGGTAGCGTAAAATGAGGCCATTACAGGTTATTTCTTTTATTCTTTACACAATTGTTTTTATTCTGATCGGCACCATACTATTGGCAGTATCTTTAGAATTGATAACCTTAGACCAGATGAAAGCATACTACGATACTTATAATTTAAGGTTTAACATAGGCCTTATAGGGGCAATGTTTATTTTTCTGGGCTTGCTCATTACACATGTTACCTTTGGCGGTATTCAAAGAGAAAGGACGATAGCCTTTAATACTCCCGACGGGCAAGTGCTTATTTCGCTTTCCGCCATTGAAAACTTTATAAAAAAATTATCCGCGCAGATGCCTGAAATAAAAGATATGCGCTCAAGCGTCTTCGCCAGTAAAAAAGGCGTGAATATTTCCGTGCGGGTTTCACTGTGGTCAGACGCTAACATACCGGATGTAACGGAAAGAATCCAGGGCGTTATTAAAAATAAAATCCAGGATATGCTGGGAATAGAGGAACCTATAACAACAAAAGTGCATGTGGCGAAAATAGCGCACAGGGAGCCTTCAAAGGCCAAAAAATACCAGGAAACAACAGAAGACGTATCCCAAAGAGCGCCGTACTACAGGGATTTTTAATAAGGAGTTAATCGAAAATGGCAGACAAGGCAGCACAGATATTAAAAGATAGCATAAATTTAAAAGAGCAGGTTTTAAAAACAATGACCTCTGACATCAACAAGGTAGGCGAGCTTATCGCCAAAAGCCTGAAAGCAAAAGGCAAGGTCATACTTTTCGGCAACGGCGGCAGCGCAGCAGATGCCCAGCACATAGCCGCGGAATTTGTAGGGCGCTTTAAACTGGAACGCCACGGCCTGCCCTCGCTGTCACTGACCGCAAATACCTCTATTTTGACATCCATAGGCAATGATTATGGTTTTGAGGAAATATTCTCCAGGCAGATAGAGGCTTTGGCATGCAAGGATGACATAGTAATAGGAATATCCACGAGCGGCAACGCGCGCAATGTAATTGCCGGTATACTAGAAGCAAAAAAACAGGGCATTAAGACCATTGCCATGACAGGCTCCGATGGCGGGCAACTAGCGCCGCTTGCGGACATATCCTTAATAGTGCCGTCCGAAAATACCGCCAGAGTGCAGGAAGTGCACATAACCATAGGACATATCCTCTGCGAAATCGCGGAAGACAAGCTCTATAATAAACCCCCACACTAAACGTGTGGGGCAAATAGAGGTTTAGTGTGGGGGTAAATGACTACCAAAAAGATAAAGAGTCCGGAGCAGCTTAAGCGCATAATAGCTGCGCGCAAAAAGCGCAAAGAAAAAATAGCCTTCACAAACGGCTGTTTTGATATATTGCACCCGGGCCATATAAGCTACCTGGAACAGGCCAGCAAAAAGGGGGATGTTTTTGTTGTAGCCTTAAATACAGATTCTTCAGTAAGGCGCATAAAAGGCCCGTTGCGTCCGATAATGCCCCTTAAAGACAGGCAAAGAGTAATGGCAGCCTTGGAGTGCGTTGACTACATTACCTCATTTAATGAGCCGACACCGTTAAAAATCATAACCATGCTAAAGCCGAATTTTATAATAAAAGGCGCGGATTGGAAAGTCAAAGACATAGTAGGCAGGGATGTTGTCAGCGCTTACGGTGGCAAGGCTATAGCAATAAAATATATAAAAGGCTATTCTACCAGCGATATCATTAACAAAATCCATTGGAAAAGCAAAAAATCCTAAGGATAATAGACGCTAATTTAAACCGCTCACGCGAGGGCTTAAGGGTCTGTGAGGACATAGTAAGATTTTTGCTTGATGACGCAGAATCAGCCCTCAGGTTAAAAAAAGCGCGGCAGAGTATATTTACAGCAGTTAAAACTTCCGGCATCCCGTATGAGCAATTGCTGGAAAAAAGAAATTCCAACGAGGATGTAGGCAAGCAGACCACAAAAAGCGAACAACGCAGGCCCGACTGGCAGTCTGTTTTTCTGGCAAACATAGAAAGAGCCAAAGAAGCCCTGCGGGCCCTTGAAGAATGCTCGAAAATTATAAATAAGAAACTTGGCGAAAAATTTAAAAAAATACGTTTTGTTATATATGCAATCGAAAAAGAAATTATTATCAAGCACAAATCTCTATCTGGTGGTAAGCATCACAGCGCCCGGCACGGTGAATTTAAATTACCACCGAAGCCGGCAGGCCTTAAAGGCAGGGCTTAAGGTCATACAGCTTAGGTGCAAGGGCCTTGAGGATAATATATTTTTAAGCATTGCGCAAAAATTTAAGGAACTGGCGCATTTGCATAACGCGATATTCATTGTAAATGACAGGCCTGATATAGCGCTTGCCTGCGGCGCTGACGGTGTGCACCTTGGACAGGATGATGTGCCTGTTGTTTGCGCGCGCGCAATATTAGGTAAAGATAAGATAATCGGTAAATCAACTCACAATTTCAGGCAGGCCCTGCACGCTCAATCAGAAAGGGCGGATTATATAGGTTTTGGCCCGATTTTTAAAACCCAAACCAAACCAGCGCTTGACGCAATAGGCACAAAAGAAATTGGTTTGCTTATTAAAAATATTAAAATACCGGCCTTTATAATAGGCGGTATAGACTCTAATAACATAAATGTGTTAACCGCTTTAGGCATCAGCCGCGTAGCTGTCTGCAGGGCGATCTTATCGAAGAAAAACGCGGCAAAAGCTGTCAAAAATTTACAAAAGGCCTTATCGTAAAATAATGACGCAACTAGAAGCAGCAAAAAACAACACAATAACCTCTCTTATCAGGAGGGCTGCGAAAAAAGAAGCTGTCTTGCCGGAATTTATACGCCGCGGCATGTCATGCGGCAAAATAGTCTTACCTGCTAATAAAAACCACAAGAATCTTAAAAATCCATGCGCCATAGGAAGCGGGCTTAAAACAAAAGTTAACGCCAACATAGGCACCTCGGAAGCCTGCCACAATGTATCAATAGAACTTAAAAAACTGGATATCTGTATAAAATACGGGGCTGATGCTGTTATGGATTTAAGTACAGGCGGAGACCTCGTTAAAATACGAAAAAGCATTATAAATTCTTCAGTCCTGCCTGTAGGCACTGTCCCTATATATGAGACAGCTATTTGCGCCAAGAGGAAAGGCTGCAGTATAGAAGATATAAGGCCTGAGGATATGTTTGATGTTGTAGAACAGCAGGCGCAGGAGGGCGTTGATTTTTTTACGATTCACGCAGGCGTGACAAAAGCATCTGTAGAGGTTTTAAAACGCGCCAGGCGCCTTACGGGCATAGTCAGCCGCGGCGGGGCGATTATGCTCAAGTGGATTACAGGCAATAAAAAAGAAAATCCGTTTTACGAACACTTTGACAGGCTGTTGGATATTTTAAAAAAATATGACGTTACTTTAAGTTTAGGCGATGGAATGCGCCCCGGTTCAATTGCCGACGCGACCGATAGCGCCCAGCTTAAAGAATTATCGATATTGGGGCAGCTGGCGAAACGCGCTTTTAAAAAAGGCTGCCAGGTGATGATAGAAGGCCCCGGACACATACCGATAAACCAGATTAAGAAAAATGTGGAGTTAGAGAAAAAGATATGCAACAACGCGCCCTTTTATGTATTAGGCCCTCTTGTAACAGATATTGGATGCGGTTATGACCACATAACAGCTGCAATTGGAGGCGCTTTAGCCGCAAGCTACGGCGCTGATTTTCTTTGCTATGTCACGCCGTCGGAGCACCTGGGCCTTCCGGACGCTGAAGAGGTAAAAGAGGGAATAATAGCGTCCCGCATCGCAGCGCACGCGGCAGATATTGCAAAAGGCATTCCCGGGGCTATTCGCAGCGACCTTTTGATGTCAAAGTTTAGAAAGCAAAGAAAATGGGACAAGCAGATAAAAATGTCACTGGATCCGGAAAAGGCCCGTAAAATACATTCCAGGCTTAAAAGCAGGGTAAATATTCAGGATGTATGCAGCATGTGCGGTGAATTTTGCCCGATGAAAGTAGTGTGATGAAATTATTAATAGTAGGATCTATAGGCTTGGACACAGTCCAGACGCCTTTAGGCAAAAATAAAAATGCGCCCGGAGGTTCGGCAGTGTACGCGGCCTTAAGCGCTTCCTGTTTTACCGATACAAAGATAGTCAGCATAGCGGGAACGGATTTTCCGGACAAATATTTAAAAGTGCTTAAAGCCAAGAATATTGACTTATCAGGCATACAGCTCAAAAAGGGCAAGACGTTCAGGTGGGAGGGCCGTTATGGCTGGGACTTTGATTCAGCGCGCACGATAGCAACGCACCTAAACCTGCTTAAAGATTTTAATCCCGCCCTGACAGAAGAAGATAAAAAATGTAAATTCGTATTTCTTGCGAACAATGACCCCGAGATTCAATTAAAAATTATTAAGCAGCTGCGCTGCCCGAAACTGATAGCCGCGGATACGATTGAATTTTGGATAAACAATAAAAGAGCAAAGCTCGTAGAGGTATTGAAGAAAATAGATATTTTAATTATAAATGAAGGCGAAGCGCGGCTTTTGACACAGGAGCCGAACCTGATCGCTGCCGCGAAAAAAATCGTTTCTTACGGAAGCCCCAGAGTTATAATCAAAAAAGGCGAACACGGCCTGCTGTATGTAGCTAAAAACAAATTTTTTTCATACCCGGCATATCCGCTGGAACGCGTATGCGACCCGACAGGCGCAGGGGACAGCTTTGCCGGCGCATTTTTGGGCTATCTTTCCGTTGCAGGAAAACTTAATGAAGCAAAATACAGAAAGGCCCTGATAATGGCGAGCGCAGTAGCTTCGTATACTGTAGAAGGCTTTGACATAAGAGTGCTGTCCAAACTTAACAGGTCGTTGATAAATAAAAGGTACGGGGAGTTTAAGGAGTTAACGCGGGCGTAATTCAGTGGTAGAATGAAAGCTTCCCAAGCTTTATATGTCGGTTCGATTCCGATCGCCCGCTCCAAACTTTGCGATGAAATATTTTTTGATCTTATTTAGCTTGCTTTTATTTTCAGGGTGCGCTACCGTACCTGAGGCTGCCGGCGTATATGCGCCTCCGCCGCTTCAGGCAGGCGTGGCTGGTTTATATCACACAGTAAGCGACGGCGAAACGCTCTGGCGAATAGCAAAGCTGTATAACGTAGAAATAGATGAAATTATACGCGTAAACAATATCGCCAATGGGTCAAAAATTGAAAAAGGGCAAAAACTTCTTATACCGCGCATAACTGAGCGTATACACACAAGAAGGCCTGCGTCAGGCCCTGTTAATTTGTCCGGATTGGGATTTAAATGGCCGCTTAAAGGAAAAGTCGTTACTTATTTCGGGCAAAAAGTCCGTAATGTCACAAGCGGCGGCATTGATATATTGTGTGAAGGGGGAGCTTCCGTAGCTGCGTCGAAGGACGGCGTAGTGTTGTTTTGCGATGATAAAGTAAAGGGCTTAGGAAAGACCATTATAATCGACCATGGTATGGGCTACTCCACTGTTTATGCCCATAACCTGCAAAATCTTGTCAGCCCTGGAGAGGCAGTAAAAACAGCGCAGGTCATTGCGACTGTGGGAAAAAATTCCCGCTCAGGGGATAATGTCCTTCATTTTGAAATAAGAAAAAGGCATAAACCGCAGGACCCGTTTTACTATTTACCATGATGTTTAATAATTTAATAGAAATAGATAAATTTTTCGGCAGGGACAAAGAGCTGGAGCTTTTGCATAAAAGAGTAGAGGGCTTGAAAAACGGCTACAGGCATAATCTGGCTATTTTAGGAAAACGCCAGATAGGTAAAACTTCCCTGCTTTTACATTTTTTATCAGGGATTGATAAAAAAGGCACAATACCTATATACGCAGACCTTTCGTCTCTTACCTTTGAAAGTTTTGTCGACCAGTTTGTGGGAATGATGCTTTATTACGGCTGCGCAAACACCCCCGCAGACGATGCCAGCCTGCAGCAGCTTATAGACGCAGCAGCTGCTGAGTTGCCCAAAACATCCAAAAAGATAAAATCTTTATACTCTTATGTTAAATCAGGCAAGGAAACAGCCGCGTTTCAGGAACTTTGCGAGTTGGCGCCCTGTTATTCGGAAGAGTCGGGTAAATTCTGCCTTATAGCCATTGATAATTTTAAAAAATTATCGGACTTTAACATAAAAGAGCCGTTTTCCATACTCGGCGAAAAGATTATGCTCCAGAAGAAATGTTTTTACATACTCTGCGATTATCCTGACGCAGAATCAATGAAGATACTTTCCGAGAAATTGTCACTTTTGTTCGGGAAGTTTCAGGTTATTAACCTTGAGCCGTTTAGCTTAAGCGATTCCCTGGCGTTTATAAATTTAAAATGCCCGGGCGTTGCGCTACCTCCCTGTTTTGACAGATTCCTGGTTGATTTTACAGCAGGAGAGCCTTTTTATTTGGATATACTCAGCGACGCTGTTTCCAGGGCTTCGCAGGAAAGTAGTGTACCGGCGTTTTCAGAACAGCAATCCTGCTATTTAGTGGCAGAGGCAATATATGGAAAATTTTCGCCTCTTAATTCTTATTTTTCCCAAATAATAGCGCAGGCACTGGGAGTGTCAGGCATGAAGCCTGCAATAAAATTGCTAAAGGCCATCCTGTATAATAATAAGATATCCGCCATTTTAGAAAACTCCTGCATTCAGAGGCAGGATGCGCAAAAAATATTAGAGAAACTTGTGCTGCATAATATAGTAATAAAAAATGGGCCGTTGTATGCCATAGAAGATGAGGTTTTTAAGATCTGGATAAAACTAAAAGATGCCCAAGCCAGCCCGCGGTTTAATATAACATCAAGGCTTATTGTCGATAAAATTGAAACAGCGCTGCAGCAGGAATACCAGGATTTTATAAAGGAAATGGACAAGCCTGTCGATAACAAGATATTAAACCTCATAAACGCCTTTGATAACGAAAAAGTGACAGTAGGTGAAAAGACGCATATACTGCCGGTGTTTAAACATATCCGCAGCGACTATATAGATTCCGAAAGCCTGCTTCTCTCTGCGCATGGCACCAAAATGTGGATGTTTTCAGTTTTGAAAAAATCAGCGGACGAAAACGATGTTTTAAATTTTATAAAACACTGCAAATCTCAGAAGCATAAAATAAGCAGAAAAATACTGATAGCGCTGGGCGGAATTACCTCTGAGGCAAAGCTTGTCGCCAAACAGGAAGGCATGTGGATATGGACGGAAAATAAGCTCAACGCCTTAATGAACTTATACGGAAAGCCCAAGGTGTCAATGCCGTGAACCCAGCCCTTTCTTCGAATGAAGATAAGCCCAGAAAGAGCTGGATGAACCCCGCCCTTTCTAAGGAAATCTTAAGAGTGGTCGAGGTTCTAAATATCTGCTTATTTGGAAACAAGAAAGGAGAAAAGGCGGGGTGAAAATCATCGTTATAGCAGATACGCACATACCTGTTTCCGCGAAGGAAATACCGCAGGCGCTATTAAAAGATATTGCCAGCGCGGACATGATACTGCACGCCGGAGATTTGGCGGAGATGGGGGTATTAAACGAGCTTAAAAAATTAAAACCCACAGAGGCGGTTGCGGGCAACATGGATTCGCCCGAAATCAAAAAGCGTCTGGAGGCCAAAAAGATAATATCAGTAGGTAATGTCAAGATAGGCCTTGTGCATGGCTGGGGCGCGCCTTATCGGCTCGTTGATTCCATAAAAAATGAATTCAAAAATATTAAGGACCTCTCATGCGTCGTATATGGTCATTCGCACACAGCCTCTATAGATACGATTGACGGGGTTATTTATTTTAACCCCGGTTCGCCGACGGATAAAATTTTCGCGCCGTATAATTCTTACGGCGTACTGGAAATAAAAGATAACAAGATAACCCCAAGGATAGTAAAGATATGACAGGATTGCCTATAATAAAGGTATCTGCTAAAACCCTGCCTGAGGCATGGGAGCAAGCGGTTATTCAAACATGGGAAAGCGGCCTTAAAATAAAAACAGAATATGACAAGCCGGAAGATCCGTCAAGCAGGGACGTGACAATGGTCATAGTGGTCGAAGAGCCTATGGCGGAACCCAGGATTCACAGGGCGTTCCCCGGTGGCCTTGATGACCTTGAAGTTTACAGGCAGGAAGTTGTAGACGGGATACATGACCACTGGATAAGCCCCCAGGAAGGTAAATGGTCGTATACATATCATCAGAGAATGTTCTCATATGAAATTGAGGGTGAAAAAATAAATCAGATGGCGTACGTAATAGAAAAATTAAAAGACAAGGAATATTCACGGCGCGCGCAGGCCATAACATGGAACCCCAAGCTGGACGGAACATCTGACGAGCCGCCGTGCCTGCAGCGTGTATGGTTTAGGATATCCCGTGACGATTCAGGCAATGCCTTTTTGAATATGAATACGCACTGGCGCTCAAGAGACGCGTATAAGGCTGCGTTTATGAATATTTTTGCTTTAACTGACCTGCAGAAAAACGTTGCAGATACCCTTTCTAAGGAAACAGGTAAAAAAATAGCAGTAGGCAGGTATGTTGACATTACTGACAGCTTTCACATATACGGTAGTTATTACAATGAGTTTAAAAATTTTCTGGAAACCGTAAAGAAGAGAACTTTCCAGCAGAGGACATGGGACTCTAAATTCGCGCAGCCTTTTTTTGAAGCAGCTAAAGAGAAAATAAAAAAGGAGCAATCCAGCACCTTCTAAATATTCAAAAAAATAAATTGATAGAAGGTATGTGGATAGTTTAGTATAAAAAGAAAATGAACAGGAAAGAAGGTGCTGGATGAAAAAGATATGGGCGCCGTGGCGAAGCAAATTTATTTATCACAGGACCCAGAAAGGCTGCATATTCTGCCGCGCCGTAAAGGCAAAACAGGATAAGAAATGTTTTATCATAGACAGGACTGAGTTTTCTTTCTCAATACTAAATATATATCCATATAATAACGGCCATATCATGGTTGCCCCAAAGAGGCACAAGGGCAGTTTCGGGGATTTTAGCAAGGAAGAGCTCAGCGATCTTATGATGCTTGTGCAGAAAAGCGTTAAAAAAATACAAAACACACTCAAACCGCACGGATACAACATAGGCATTAATATGGGCAAAATCGCCGGCGCAGGAGTTCCCGGGCATTTGCATATACACATTGTGCCGCGCTGGCAGGGCGATACAAATTTTATGCCTGTTCTCACGCAAACAAAAATAATCTCAGAATCCCTGAATTCTTTGTATAAGAGGCTTAAACAGTGCTGACAGCCGAACAATATTACAAATACGAGAAAAAGATTCTGGCGCCATATGCAGCAAAAAGCGCTTTGACGAAGGGGCGCAGGCATAAAGAGGCTGCGCACCAATACCGTCCGATATACCAGCGCGACAGGGAAAGAATAATACACTCAACTGCCTTCAGGCGGCTGGAGTATAAAACGCAGGTCTTCGTTAATCATGAAGGCGATTATTACAGAACCAGGCTTACGCATACGCTGGAGGTGGCGCAGATAGCCCGTTCAATAGCGCGCGCCATGCGGCTTAACGAAGATTTGGCAGAAGCAATAGCGCTGGCGCATGATTTGGGGCATACTCCTTTCGGGCATTCAGGCGAAGAAGTACTTTCACAGCTGATGAAAGAAAACGGGCTTGAAGGGTTTAACCATAATGCCCATGGCCTGCGCGTGGTAGATTACCTGGAAAACAGGTATCCGAATTTTAACGGGTTAAACCTCACCTGGGAGGTAAGAGAAGGAATAGTTAAACATACTACGCCTTATGATGTGCCATTGGTAAGCGAGGAATTCAAACCCCATATACAGCCTACCCTGGAAACGCAGCTTGTTAACGCAGCGGATGAAATTGCCTATGACAGCCACGATTTAGACGATGGATTAACCAGCAGGATATTGTCTGAGAGCTCGCTTAAAAAGATATTGCTATGGAGTGAGACTGCTGCTAAAATAAAGGGCAAATACGGCGCGTTAAACGAACAGGTCAGGCGGTTTCAGATTATAAAGGAAATAATAAACCTGCAGGTAACGGATTTAATCTGTACCACAGAGGCAAACATCCGGGATTATAATATAAAGTCAATAGCTGATGTAAGGAAATCAGGCGTAAAAATTGTTGCCTTCAGTAACGGTATGCAAAAAAAACGGGAACAGTTAAGAAGTTTCCTCCTTGAAAATTTATACCAGCATTACAGAGTTTTAAGAATGGCTAATAAAGCGCGGCGTTTTATGAAAGAATTATTTAAGGTGTATATCTCGCAGCCGGAACAGCTGCCGACAGGGTTCCAGACAAGGATAAAACAGCAAGGGCCTTACAGGGTAGTTTGCGATTACATGGCCGGCATGACAGACCGTTATGCGTTAAACGAATACAAGAAATTATTTGAACCTTTTGAGCGCGTATGAACAATAAAGACACATATACAGAATACAAAAACGAATTCCTGAAACGTTTCATCCAGAACAAAATTTTCAAGGAAGAGGAATCTGTTTTCAGCAATATTTTCGGCAAGGCTCAGTGGTGGGTGTTTTCCTCAGCCAACAGAAAGACATTATTATCGGAATTAAGAAGTATGCCCAGGGCTGTGGATAAAAAAGCAGCATGCTCGCACATTAACAAGGTAAAAAAAGAAAAAAAGCCCATTGTTTTTAAATGCGATAATTTTTACTGTGTCTGTGCCCCGCTTTTGAGGGGTGATAATATATACGGCTATTTAATGATAAGCTATCTTAATAGCAGGCCTTCGGACGAACTGCTTCTGGTGCTTAACGGCTTTACAAACTCCATAATAGAAGAGGTCAGCAAGGAAATAGAGTTGTCCAAACTGTATGAGGTTATACGGCCGCGCGCAATAGCTTTATCAACAATACATACTATTCACAGGCTCATCGGTTCAACGCTTGATATCAATGAGCTTTTGCCCAGGATAGGGCGCCTTGCCCTGCAGGTATTAAGAGCTGGGCACATAGAAATATACATGAAAGACAGAAAAACCGGAAAATTAAATTGTGTTGCCGCAATCAACTACGCTGAATCAAAAGATTTTTATAAAATTTCAAAAAAATACGCAAATATAGCAAAAACAGTAATTGCTAATTCGCGCTCTGTTTCAAAAAAGAACTTGCTGGCAATGCCGCTTATAGAAGAAGAGGATATCCTGGGCGTAATAATTATAAAGGACAGGATTGACAAGAAAAATTTTACTATTTTTGACCAGGAAATACTAAACACGCTTGCTGAGCAGGCAGTGGTGGCGATAAAGAACGCCCAGATGTATAAAGAGCAGCAGGACATAACCATAGGCAGCATAAAGTCCCTGGCTTCTCTTTTGGACCTTAAGCTGCCCGGCGCTTACACGCATACGAGTTTATTTGTAGAGCTGATACTGGCGTTAGGCAGAGAGATGGCTCTTTCGCAGGAGGAAATGCGGGACCTGCATTATTCTGCGCTGCTGCCGGATTTGGGCAAGGTATTTGTGCCGGAGCAGATACTTAAAAAACCTGCGCCCCTGGATAAAAGAGAGCTGCATTTTATAAGAGAGCACACCAAAAAAGCCGTAGAGATTATGCAGCACTTAAGCGGTTTAAAAAGCACCATACCTATAATACTGCACCACCATGAGTGGTATGATGGCACAGGTTACCCCAACAGGCTGCAGGGCGATAATATTCCTGCGGGCGCGCGAATAATGGCAGTGGGCGATGCCTTTGAAGCGATGCTGCGAAAACGCCCTCATAAAGAGCGGCTTACCCTTACAAAGACTGTAATGGAAATAAAATCACAGGCCAATACGCAATTTGACCCGAAAGTAGTGAATGCGCTTCTTCATCTGTATCATAAAGGTACGTTGAAAAGTTTATTAAAAGGGCACATGCATGAATTTAAAAAAGTTTTTTAAATCAGACATACACAAAAAGATAATTATCTTTTTTCATCAAAACCCATCAAGCATTGATACGCCAAGAGGAGTGGCAACGTGGATTAATTACGACAGGACAAAGGTGAGCAGCGCCCTTAAGGAATTAGCAAAAAATAAAATACTGAACATCCATAAGGCCGCTACCGCAACGGGTTATTCCTATACCAGCGATAAAAAAATAATAGAACAGGTAAAAAAGCTGCTTCGTAACATTACGCCTGCCCGCAAACAATGAAAAAAGCCTTTAAAATCACCCTTATAATTTTTTGCCTGGCCATGCCATTAGCTGCAATAGCGATAAAAAGCCCGCTGTCGAAATATTTTATCTCTGCGTATATATCGCACAGGTTTAACGCGGAAGTAAAAATGCAAAAATGCGATGTCTCTCTGTCCGGAAGGCTGCTTGCCAGTGGCGTAGAAATCAAAAATAAAAAAGGGCTTAATTGCACAATAAAAGAGGCTGATGTAAGATACAATTTAGCGGCGGTGCTTAAAGGAGAGATGGCGCTTAAGTATTCGTTAAGGTCCGTAAAGTTTATATATAGTGACTCAGATATAATAACCGGCATATCCAGGCTGTTTAGTATCGAGCCAGATTACTCACTGCTCTTTGATGCCGTAGACGGGCAGCTTTTTATCAAAGGAGACGAACTTGTTGTTAAGGACTTAGACGCCAGAGGAGAGAACGTAAGCCTTTTTGTTAACGGTACGACAACAGCGGAAGAGAATATCAGCTATAAAATTAAGCTGACCCTTTCCGAAAGTATTACCTCAAGGATACCGGATGTCGTACGAAAAATATTTTTCATAGAGCAAAAAGAGTATTCCATTGTTGAGCTTTCCATAAGCGGCAACGCCAAGAAGCCTTCCATTAATTTTTCCACGCCCCTGTTTAAACTCCTGATAAAGTAAAGCGCGCATACTCGGCCTAAGGAGGTGAGTGCCTGAAGTTTGCCAAAGGCAAGCAAAAAGGTACGACACGACAATTTATTTATTGAATATATATAAGTTTATGTTATAATATAATTCTTAAAAACATTAAAAATATATTATTATGAACGAAAAGCAGGAATTGCAAAAAGAACTTTTTGAGGAGTTTTCACAAAGCCCCAAATCCGGCAGAAGGGGCTTTGATATTACAGGCGCAAAAAAATTGCATAACATAGCCTTGTCCAACGAGCAGCTTATATTTGTTTTTATAGGGCTTATAATATTAATGGCAATTTGTTTTTCGCTGGGCGTGGAAAGGGGCAAGAGGATTGTCCCAAGCGCAAAGGAGCAGCCACAGGCACAGGAAAAAGCTGCGCAGATTGTTACGCCGCAGCCTTATAAAAAAGCAAGTGGTAGCTATATTATTCAGATAGCGGCATATAAAGACGCAAAACAGGCTGAAAAAGAAAGAAAAGTGCTGGAAAAACAGGGATATGAAATAGCCTCTGCAAAAAGCGGAATGTATACGGTTTTATATGTAAATGAATTTACAAGCAGGGAAGCAGCAGAAAGTGTTATTAAGAAGTTAAAGGCCAAGTATAACGATTGTTTTATAAAAAAGAAACAATAAGTGAGCACATAACTTATGGAGTGCCGCAAGGCCGACATAAGTTATAAGTGCGAACTTAATTCGTCCCCACTGATTCGTTTTGCATTCGCAAAAGCGAATCAAAACGGTGGGGACTCATTAAAGGAGGAAGTAAAATGTCGATTCATCCAAGTCTGAAGATGAGCTCTAAGTCAAGAAAACACCAAAGTGTGCTAAAGCGCCTTGAAAGAATCTTTGCTATGCTAAAGAAAGATACCTGGAAACAGGGAGATTCGGTCTATGGCTTGCCTAAAATCAAGATATTGAAATTTAAGGTAAAGAAGGAAAAGACCAAGGAAGTTGAGGGCGAAGCCGCAGCTGCAGCAGGGGGAGCGGGCGCAGCGCCAGCAGCCCCTGCAGCCGGAAAAGGCGCAGCCAAAGCAGAAGCAGCTCCTGCGCAGAAAGAAGCGCCTAAAAAAGAAAAGCAAAAATGATAACGTACGAAGATTTTAAAAAACTGGAACTTAAATGCGCGAAAATTGTTGAAGTTAAAGAGCACCCGCAGGCAGACAGACTGTATATCGTAACCATAGATGTGGGCTCAGAAAAAAAAGACATTGTCGCGGGAATAAGAAATTTTTATAAGCCAGAGGAACTTAAAGGGAAAAACGTCGTTGTAGTTAATAACCTGGAACCCGCGGTTATAAGAGGCGTTGAGTCCAAAGGTATGCTGCTGGCTGCTTCAGAAGGCGGCGCGCTTTCGATAATAACCCTTGACAGGGATATGCCAGCAGGCGCAGGTATTAAATAATTTATGGCTGTATTGATAGTTTTTCAGCTTATAAGCCTTGCTTTCGCGATTACGATACATGAATTTGCGCATGGCTGGGTAGCGTATAAATTCGGGGATTATACAGCAAAATATTCCGGGAGGTTGTCCCTTAATCCCCTGGCGCATATTGACCCTGTAGGCACGGTTTTGGTGCCGATGGCCATGGTGCTGTTAAGGCTTCCTCCGATAGGATGGGCCAAGCCGGTACCTATAAATTTTTTAAATTTACGAAACCCAAAAAGGGACATGCTGTGGGTTAGTTTAGCAGGGCCCTGCGCAAATTTTTTAGCAGCGGTTTTAATCGCGCTGATTATAAAAGTACCACTTATAAGGCAAAACGCATTGTGTGTGCAGTTGTTAAGTCTGACTGTGCTTATAAATTTGATAATCGGAGTATTTAACCTCATGCCGATTCCGCCTCTGGACGGTTCGAGGGTTGTTATGTCGCTTTTGCCGTTAAGATATTTGTATCTATATAATTTTGTGGAATCTTACGGCTTTATCATTGTAATAATGCTTTTATGGTTTGGGATACTAAGGGCAGTTATTTTACCTATCGTAATTGCGTTAGGAACGTTTTTGCGCGTAGATTTTTCTTTTTTGTATTAATAACGCCAAAGGCAAAATATGGAATTAATAACAGTTAACTTAAAAGAGAGAACCTACCCTGTAATTATAGGCGCTAATACTTTACCGCACGCCGGTAAATTTATAAGAAAGATACCGGATGTAACTTCAGCATTTATTATAACCAACAAAAAAATAAAAAATCTTTACGGCGCAATGCTGGCCCAAAGCCTGCGCAAAGCGCAATTAAAGGCGTATTTTTTGCAGGTGGCGGACACGGAAAAAAGCAAATCAATAGCTGCGTGGATTAACGCTATATACAGCATAAGCGCCCACGATAAAGACAGGTCCAGCTGTGTCGTGGCCTTAGGCGGCGGCGTAATAGGGGATTTGGCTGGTTTTGTGGCAGCGTGTTACAGAAGAGGCGTGCCCCTTATTCAAATACCGACTACGCTTCTTGCGCAGGTGGATTCATCTATCGGCGGCAAAACCGCAGTGGATTTGCCTTTTGCCAAAAATCTGATAGGGGCGTTTTATCAGCCGAAGATGGTAATTTCCGATATCGGCCTGCTTAAAAGCCTGCCTACGCTTGAGATAAGAAACGGTATGGCAGAAATTATAAAGTACGCGGTAATAATGGATAAAGGTTTATTTTGCTACCTTGAAAATAACCTCAAGTATATTATGCGTTTAGATGAAAGACGACTGCTTGATGTTGTTTCAAGGTGCAGCCAGTTAAAGGCAAAGGTCGTGTCTGCGGATGAAAAGGAAATTTCAGGATATCGTTCCATATTAAATTTCGGCCACACCATAGGCCATGCCATAGAAGCTGCGGCCTCTTACACGAAAAAGGTTACCCACGGACAGGCAGTGGCAATGGGTATGTTATGCGCCTGCGACATTGCTCTAGACGCAGGGCTGCTTCAAGAGAAAGAGGCCAAAAGAATCGAGAGCCTGATAAAGTCCGCTGGCCTGGGCAATGCAATGCCGAAGCTTTCGACACCGGATATTTTTAATGCGATGTCTTACGATAAGAAAATAACGGCAGGCAGGCTTAAATTTATTCTGCCTGTTTCCATAGGCCACGCGATAGTATGCACAGGCATAGATAAAAATATAATAAAAAAATCCATAGACAAGCGCTTGAGAGCTTAAGGAGAAAATAAATGTATATACGGTCTTTTAAAAAAGAAGACAATGAAGCGGTAAAGGAATTGATAAGTTCTGTACTGTCAAAGGAATACCCTCAGGAACAAAAGGCTTATCTTTACGGAGACCTGGATTCCATCGCGCAGGCATACGGCGCATTAAGAGAGCAGTTTCTAGTGGTAACCGAAGGCTCAGCTGTTATAGGGACAGCCGGCATAAAAGAAGACAGCAAAAATACCGCTTTATTAAGAAGGCTTTTTGTGCACCCCAGCCACAGAGGCCGCGGTGTTGGCTCAATGCTTGTTGATACAGCGCTGGACTTCTGCAAAATGAACGGCTACAAAAACGTCGCTTTCCGCGCGACATCAAACATGAAGGCAGCAATAGACCTTTTGTGCGAGAAAAAGGGTTTTGCGGAAAAAGAAAAAATCCCGTTTAACGACATAGAAATATTAAACCTTGTTTACAAGATTAAATAATTAAAGCTCGGCAACCATCCAGAAAGGAGAAACATGCAAGAGATCGTTTGCTTGTAAAATTACAATAATTATGAAAACAACCAATAAAATAAAAAAAGAATTAGTAAGCCAGCTTTTAAGCAGCAGCAGTAAGATTGTTTCCGTTTGGGCGTCTCAAATCATGAGGGTATCGGGTCATAAGAGGCACGAGGCGCTTGCGCCGGTTAGCGTTCACAAAACCGCCATGAAAAGGTATTTAAAATTTCTTATTATTTTTCTTAATAACCAGCACGATACAGCCTGTATGAAATGCATGACAACATATATACAGGAAGGCCACCTCAGAATGAATACAGCGGAAGACGTAATACACGGGCAAATATTACTGCGCAAAATCATATTTGACTTTCTGGCTAAAAAATACAAGCATGATTCTTTAAAATTATATAAAATGCTGAGCATGATAACGTCCGCTATCGAGGTAAACATACTGCATATAAGCAATGTTTATAAAAAGAAGGATTTTCTGCGCCTGCATACGCTTTTTAAGGCAGGCGGGAAATTTATAGGCGCGAAGGATTTAAATAAATTGCTGGAATTAGCGCTAAAGACAGCCGTAAAGGAAAGCAAGGCTGACAGGGCGTCTATCATGTTGATAGACAAGGAAGGGGTTTTGAGAATAAATGCCTCTGTGGGTATCCCCGACAGTATTGTGCAAAAATCAGAAGAACTTATAGGCAAGAGTATAGCCGGAAGGGTGGCTAAGACAAATAAATCGATTATCGTAAATGAAGGCGCAAAGGTGAGAATTGAAATAAAACGTTACCTTAAAGGCTTAAAGGATGTTTCCGCTGTAAGCATTCCAATATCAATGGGAAACTCAGAAGTCTTGGGTGTGCTTAACTTAAATAAGTGCAAGGGGAACGCCCCGTTTGACAAAGAAGATGTTGAGCTTTTGTCTATACTAGCCTATGAAACAGCGACATCAATAAAAAGCTATCAGCTTTTACTTGAAACTGAAGGCCTATATATAGGAACCATATTCGCCCTGGCCGCGGCGCTGGACGCAAGAGACCATTACACGCACGGACATTCTAAAAAGGTCGCCAAAGACGCGGTGGCAATAGCAAAGGCATTAAGCCTGCCAGGCTATCAGATAGAGATAGTGCGCAGGGCAAGCCTGCTGCATGACATCGGCAAGATAGGCATTCCGGATAAGATTTTAAATAAACCCGGCAGGCTGACAAAAGAAGAATTCAGGATAGTAAGAAAACATCCTGAGGTTGCTTTAAAGATTTTAAAGCCCATACCCCAGATAAAAGACCTGCTGCCCGCCATTTATCATGAGCATGAGCGCTATGACGGAAAAGGTTATATTGTAGGATTAAAGGGACAGTCTATCCCACTTGAGGCCAGAATAATCGGAGTCGCGGATGCATATGATGCCATGACTTCGGAAAGGCCTTACAGAAAGCCGTTGTCTAAAAAAGAGGCAATAAGGGAACTTAAGAAATGCGCGGGTACTCAGTTTGATCCGGATGTGGTAAAGGCTTTTATCAGAATATTAAACAGGTAATTTACCCCCACACCAACTTTCAAAATAACTTATCTGCATTGAAATAGTGTTTTGAAAAAATTAACTTTTACTTTTTTGTAAATGTTTTATGGAAAGTTGGTGTGGGGGTCTATTTTACTTTTAATTCAGTAAGCTTGCCTGACTTCTTTAAAAGAACCCTGTTGTAGGTAATCTCTACAACCTGAGCCCCATTAATATCATCGCCTATAAAATAGATCTTATCATTAATTACAGCCATAGGCTCTTTATCTTCATAAACTATCCCTGACAATACATATTCATTTGCAGGGGTTTCCTTAGGTAAGATTCCTTTTAATGTAACCGGCGCAGCAGGCTCTGAAGGCGTCTGTTGCGCGGCCGGAGAGCCTTCAGGCCCTTTAAGATTGCGATAATTGTAAATTAAAAGCGCAGCTACAGCAATTAAGCCTGCAGCGAAAACAAAAGGCACTGCCCTCACTATAAGGTTGAAATTTTTTACCTGGGCCTTTGGGGTCTGGGAGCTTATCGGGGCAATGTTTGCATCAGGCTCTTTTGGGCCTGTAGAGCCGTCCGCCTGCGCAAAGCCGCTGTCTTTTTTTATCTGCGCTGCTTTTTTTAAAGCCTCATGTATTATGCTCATCCAGCTTTTCCTTTTTTCATCCAGCCGTTTTTTAAGGAAAGGCTGGACTCATTTTACCGTTATTTTACCTTCTATTTCTTCAATAGCCTTATTAACAATATCCGCGTTAAAAAAAGTTGTTTCCTGGACAAATCCGGTTAACAGGACTTTATCGCATACAATATTAATAAGCCTGGGCGTGCCAAGCGTATAAGAGTATAACTGGTCTGTGGCGCTGTCAGTGAATATTACTTCCTTCACGCAACAAGCGACCTTAAGCCTGTGATATATGTAGTCTCTTAACTCGTCTTTATCAAGAGGAGGGATGTGGTATCTTACGGCAATTCTCTGGCGCAGCTGCGTTAACTCCTCGCATTGCAGCTTTTCCTTAAGCTGCGGCTGGCCTACAAGTACAATTTGTATTAATTTTTCCTTTTCAGTTTCCAGGTTGGATAAAAGCCTTATGTGTTCAAGCATCCTGCTGTTAAGGTTTTGAGCCTCGTCAATGATGAGTACCACGTTGTGTCCATGGCTCAGTTGTTTTATCAAAAAGTCATTAAGCACCTTTAGCAGGCTGTATTTATTTTTGCCAACAGATTTAAGGCCTAAGTCTTCAAGTATGGACTGAAGCAGCTGAATTTCGGAAAGTGCCGGGTTTAAGATAAGAGCGGTCTTGATATTGCTGCCTATTTCTTTCAACAATGCCCGGCAAAGGGTAGTCTTGCCTGTGCCTATTTCGCCTGTAATTTCAATGAAACCTTTACGCTCCTTTATGCCGTAAACAAGGTGAGAATAGGCCTCTTTGTGGTGCCTGCTCATGAACAGGTAGTTGGGGTCACTGGTTACGTTAAAGGGGTTTTCTTTTAGGCCGTAATATTCGCAATACATAGTCTGACACTATATATACACCCGTTGCGGTGCGTTGTAAAGCAAATTTTGCCGAGAGCGATAGGTTGACTAGCAAGCCTCGTTATGCTATAATCTACTAAATATATGGAGGGTTATGATGAATGAAGAGAAAATAGAACCAACGCTGCTTTTTTCCGTATTGTGCGACGACGTAAGAAGAGAAGATAACGGAAAATTCATACTCATAGGCTTGTTTGAGTCAATAGGCGCTGTGGGCTTTCCTGTACGCCACGCCACGCTTTTTGTCATGAATTGCTGGTGCAGCGGCATAGGAGAGTTTACGCAAAAAACCAGGATTATAGCCCCTGACGGCGTAAAACTAATAGAAGATGAACAGACAAGCTTTTCGCTTAAAGACCTTAAGGCAAAGCACAGGGTTGTGGCGAGGTTTAACAATATATTATTCCAGTCTCCGGGGGAATATTCAGTTGAAGTTCTTTTGGATAATGACTTAAAGGTCCGGTATCCTCTTATTGTGGAGCAGATCAGCCAGGCGCGGCAATATGGGCAGAATAAATAAAGTTTTGCCTGTAAAATTAATATCGGGCATTATTACAGGCGATATAAATAACTTTGCCGCAGCGGAGAAGATTTTAAGCAGAAAATTCGGCTCAATAGATTACAAGAGCCCGATTTATGATTTTGACCAGACTGATTACTACGAAAAAGAGATGGGCCCTGCCTTAAAAAGAAGGTTTGTGAGCTTTTCAAGGCTTATAGACCCTGTGCGCTTGCCGTCAATAAAACTCTACGCAAATAAAATTGAAAAAAGATTTTCCAAAAACAATAAACGCAGGGTAAATATAGACCCTGGTTATATCGCGGCTTCCAAGCTGATCCTTGCCTCCACTAAGGACTTCAGCCACAGAATATATTTAAGGGGCGGTGTATACGCAGAGGTTACCCTTTATTATAAAGACCGCGACTTCAGGGCCCTGGATTGGACTTATCCGGATTTTAAGACCGCCCAGTACATTGAAACATTTAACCATATAAGAAATATTTACATGGGGCAATTGTGATAGCCTGGGAAAAAATTTATGTGCACATGCCGTTTTTCCGTTTGTTGTCTGACCCGGAAAAATTCTGCGGCTTTAATGTTAATTGCGAAATCTATTTCTCAAGTGAGGCGCTGATTTCATTAAATGACAGACAGATAAAAAATATAAACAAGCTGTTTGACAAAGGCGGCATAAAAAGGTCTATCCATGCGCCTTTTTTGGACCTTAATCCCGCTGGGAATGATAATGATGTAACGCAAATAAGCCTGAGCAGGTTTAAGCAATGCATCAATGCCTGTGTAAAGCTTAAAGCAAACAGGATGGTTATGCATACGCATTATCAGCCTATTTTTTACGATGCCCATAAACAAAAATGGCTTGCTAACGCGGCTAAGTGTTGGCAGCCCCTGGCCAGCTATGCCGGCGCAAAAGGCGTGGCAATTGCAACGGAAAACTCCATCGAGCAGTCTTCATGGCCGGCCCTGTCGTTGTTAAAAAGAGTAAAAGGCCTTAAGGCGTGCTTTGATGTTGCGCACTATAATGTATTCAGCCCCCTGGGATGGGAAGAGGAATTGTTCAAATATCCGCCGCGTTCGGTTTTGGAAGTCCATATGTCCGATAATAACGGCAAATCCGACGAGCATCTCCCCCTAGGTGAAGGCAACATTGATTTTAAAAAATTTTTCAATATATTGCGAAAAAGAAAAATGAACCCCTATATAACCATAGAGCCGCATGACGACAAAGGCCTGGTTAAGGGACTAAGGTACATAAAAAAATACTGTGAAGATAGCAAGATTTAAATATAAAAATAAAATTTATTACGGCCGAATAAAAGACAACTCTGTAAATATAATAACAGGCTCCATATTCGGCAAATTTAAAATGGCTAATAAGGCAGTCAGCATTCGCGATGTTAAATTGCTTGAGCCTGTTACGCCTTCAAAGATTATATGCGTGGGCTTGAATTATAAAGATCACGCAAGAGAACTCAATATGAGCGTTCCAAGAGAGCCCATTATTTTTATGAAGCCACCCACCTCCACAATAGGGCATAATGGGAAAATTATATACCCTAAAGGCGTAAAAAGGCTGGATTACGAGGCAGAACTTGCTGTAGTTATAAAAAAGAAAGCTAAAAATGTCGATAAAAAATCTGCGAAAAAATATATTTTAGGCTATACGTGTTTGAATGATGTTACTGCCAGGGACCTTCAGCAAAAAGACGGGCAATGGACCAGGGCCAAGTCGTTTGATACATTTTGCCCTATAGGCCCGCATATAGAAACGCGCATAAATCCGGAAAACCTGGCGATAAAGCTTTATCTAAACAGCAGCCTGAAGCAATCTTCTCAAACCGCTAGTTTGATATTTAAAATAGAAGAACTGCTAAGTTTTGTATCCAGGGTAATGACCCTTGAGCCATCAGACATAATAGCCACAGGCACCCCTTTCGGAGTAGGCCCTATGAAAACAGGCGATGTTGTTGAGGTGGATATCGAAGGCATTGGCAGGCTTCGCAATATTGTAGGCCGATAAGAATTAATTCTTTTATTTTGACATAGACTTTACAATAGTATAAAATATTGTAATATACTTAGACGAAGAGGCTAAATAAGAAAATGGACATTGAAGAAATCTGGCAAAAGGCTGTAAAAAAGACGGAAATTTTGCGCATGCGCATGAGGCAGCTGGAAACCTTTACGCATACGGAGATTTCGTATATATTTTTAGCGGAATCAACATTAAATTTAGGCGACACTGTAATAAGAAAAGGCAAAATTATTCTGGAGAAGCCCGCTATCATTGTGCCGGGCAACCTGCCGCAATTCCAGGGTTTTGAGTTTGAGGATATTTTTAACATTGACCCTTACAGGGTGGCGGACTTTTTACTGATAAGAGGCGTGCGTTTTCCTTCTTTAAAATATAATAACCAGACATCATCCATTGATGTTTACGAAGGCCCGCTCGCAAAGGCGGTAAAGAATTACAACAACAGACTGCAAAGGGCAGAAGATACGACCACAGGCCTTTTGACAGGGCCTGAGGACTGCTGGCAGTTTTCTATACTTATTTATATCTGCAGCATGGTATCGCGCTCGGCAGAGACTGACGTAAGAAAACTATTTGACCGTTTCAAACATAATTGAGCCCCTCACATTCGTTCGGCTTGCCTGCCGTCAGGCAGGGACAATTTACCGAAACGAAAACTGAGGTAAATTGGAGGAAAAAATGGGAAAGTTCTTTAATAGAATTTCTTTAATTCCGAAACCCTTGCGCTATAAGCTGATGATTGCTTTTACGCTCATGTCAATAATACCGCTTCTTATATGCGTATATTTTGCCACCAATTTTATATTCCCTGCTTACAAAGAAGGCTTTAACATGGAGTCGGTAAGTTTTGTAATTCTTATAACTTTGGTGATTACGATTTTGGGCCTTAATTTGGCAAAAGGCATGGTGGAACCGATTGTGCAGATGGCATTAGATGCCAAAAGAATAGCCGGCGGCGATTTGGAGCACGCGATTAAAATAACAGGCGAAGATGAAATTGGCGACTTGGGTAAATCGCTTAATTCCATGACCCAGAGAATAAAAGACAATATAGCGGAATTGAGAAATTACGGCGAAAGAACAAAAGAGATAAATTTCGAGATAAACAAGAAGGTCCTGGCACTTTCAGGGTTATTGCAGATAGGCAGCCTTATTTCTACCGGCGCAGAATTAAAAGCGATAATGGACATGCTGGCCGATAAGATATCTCACATGGAAGATTCCAATCCAACTATCATATATGTGATAAACGAGGATACAAACACCCTTGAACCCGTCTCCCTGGTGAATTTTAAAAATACGGAGACAATAAAACGCCCGTTAATTTTAGGCCGCGGGATTTTAGGTACCGTAGCCGTTGAACTAAAGGATTTTATTATAGACCGCAATACCGCCCAAATATCGCACGAGATGGAAGCCCTGCGTCAACATTACGAAATTAAGAATGCCCTTGTTATGCCTATCCTGCTGCATGACAAATGCAAAGGCGTATTGTTGACTGGAAACAAAGTGGACTCATATGTGTATTCAAAAGATGATTTAGAGCTTATACGTGTTTTTGTAAAGCAGGCTGCGATAGCCCTTGAAAACGATGCCCTGATAAAGAAGGCAGAGGAGCTTGAGGTAGTAGATGATTTAACAGGACTTTACAATGAGAAGTATATTAATGAAAGGCTGGAAGACGAAATAAAAAGATCCATTATATATCAAAGGCCTTGTTCATTTTTAATGTTAAAGCTTGGGGAATTTGAATTTTATTGCAGCCAGCGCGGTAGAATGGCAGGAGAGGCGGCGCTTAAGAAGGTAGCGAAATCAATAGCGGATAGCCTTACCCCCGTAGATAAAGCTGCGCGGTTTGCGGATGACGAATTCGCTATTGTGCTTCCGGAAAGAAACAAAAAAGAGGCTGACGCGATAAGTTTAGAGATTAAGAAAAAAATAAGCGATTTGACCGTAGATTCAAAGGCTGATATCGCCTTGCAAAAACTCAATGCTTATGTCGGTATCAGCGAAAACCCGATTGACGGCACAACGGCGCTGGAATTGGTGCAGAAGGCGAGGCAGCGCGTGAAGGATGCCATGGCTTTGCAAACCAAAAAGAATGCTTAAGGTGTAATATATGATAGCTCCTCCAAGAAGAATGGTCTCAAAGCAGCTCGGCGAGCTGCTTGTTGAAAGAAAAATAATAAAAGAGTCAGAGTTGCAAAAGGCCCTGCAGATCCAGAAAGAAAAGGGCGGGCTTTTGGGTAATATATTAGTATTGCTCGGATTCGCCACAGAAGAGCAAATAGCACAAGCCCTGACAACTCAATACGGATTTCCGTACCTGCCGCTTAAAAATTACGAAATAGACCACGAAGTAGTAAAGCTTATACCGCGCAACGTCGCAGAACAATATGCGCTTATAGCAATAGACAAGGTCGGCAATTCCCTGACCGTTGCTATGGCCAATCCGCTCAACCTTCATGCCATAGAAGATGTGGAGCTTATTACAAACTGTAAAGTCCAGACTTTTGTAAGCACGCAGAGCGATATAAAAGAAACGATAAAAAAATACTATGGCACAAACCCTTAAGCAAAGGATAACCGACGCCTTATTGGAAAAAAACCTGCTGACCAGAGAACAGCTTGAAGCGGCAGTAAACACGCAAAAGGAAAAAGGCGGAAAATTAAGCAAGATATTAGTTGAGCTTGGTTATGTAAAAGAGCACGATCTTGTATCTGTTTTAAGCCAGAATTTAAATATACCCACCATAAATCTTGAAAAATATAAAGTAGACCCATCCTTAACGAGTCTGATTCCTAAAAACATAGCGCACCGGTATGAAATAATACCGATATCTAAAATCGAAAACAGCCTGACCATAGCAATGGCTGATCCGCTAAACGTATTTGCGGCAGACGACATTGCGTCTTTAACGGGTTTTCAGGTAAGGATAGTGCTTACAACCACAAAAGAGATATTGGATGCAATTGAGCAGTATTATGTTGTGCATACGCACAATGCGCTTGAGCAGGTTGTCAAGGACATGGAAAACCCCGAGGCAATAAGCGCGGAATTAATCGAGGAAAAAAGCATAAGCACATCTGAACTCAAACAATTGATACAGGAAGTGCCGGTAGTAAAAGTTACCAACATGATATTGTCTGAGGCTACCAGGCTTAAGGCAAGCGATATTTTAATAGAGCCGCTGGAAGACAGCACACGCGTGAGATACCGTATAGACGGATTCCTGCAGGAGGCGCGTACCCTGCCTAAAACCATGCACGACGCGATTATATCAAGGATAAAAGTTATGTCAGAATTGAACATTGCGGAACGCCGCATGCCGCAGGACGGGCGCTTTAAGGTAAAATTTAAAGACAAGGCCGTAGATTTCCGCATATCTATTTTGCCCTCAAGCTACGGTGAGAAGGCCAGCCTCAGGATACTTGATAAATCGCAGGTTACCCTTAATATTGAAGGTTTGGGTTTTGAGGGGAAGTCGCTTGAGGAATTAAAAAAAGCCGCTATGCGCCCCCATGGCATGATACTGGTATGCGGGCCTACCGGTTCAGGCAAGACAACGTCGTTATATTCAATTCTTAAATATATAGACTCTTCTGAAAAAAATATTTTAACAGTTGAAGATCCTGTTGAGTTTGACCTGCCGGGCATAAATCAGGTAAATGCCAAAGACGACATAGGCCTGACGTTTGCCAAGACACTGCGCTCTATGTTGAGGCAGGACCCGGATATTATCATGGTAGGCGAAATAAGGGATTATGAAACCGCAGACATTGCGATTAAAGCAGCGCTGACCGGGCACCTGGTTTTAAGCACCCTGCATACCAACACAGCGCCTGGCGCTATAACACGCCTCACCAACATGCGAGTAGAGCCGTTTCTTATAAGTTCGTCAGTGGTTATGATAGCTGCTCAGAGGCTTATACGTAAAATTTGCACAAAATGTAAAGAACCTTATCAGGTTACAGACGCTATCCGCAAGGAGTTTAACCTGCCAAAGGACTTTGCAGATGTTTTATACAGAGGTAAAGGTTGCGATTTTTGTCTTGGCATAGGCCATAAGGGCAGGATTGGCATAATAGAAACTCTGGCCCTGACCCCTAAAATACGTGCGCTTATAATGGATAAGGCTTCAGAACATCAGATAAAGGAGCAGGCGCGCAAAGAAGGAATGGTAACGCTTAGGGAAGATGGTTTAAATAAGGCAAAAGCAGGCATAACGTCCCTTGAGGAAGTGGTGAGAGTAACGGTTGCTGATAAGGAATAAATACATGGAGGCAATATGGAACTTATACATACAGTTAGAGTGACAGACGCGATAATGACTTATGCTTTGGTGGTTATGGCTATTTTTACTATCGTAATGTTTGTAGCCCTGCTTTACTGCGCGTCCCTGCTTAAAAAAGGCGTAGAAGGCGTAAGGGTATACCTCAAGTTCGCAAGTATGCAGCAGGCAATAATGAACAAGAACATAATAAACCTGTTCCCGGGCAATGAAGATGAAAAACAAAAGGCTAAAAAGGAACTGGATGTAATTACGGCAAACGTATTAAACGATTTAGAGACGTTTTGAGGAGGCATAAATGACAGACCCTAAAAAGATATTGGTAGTTGACGATGAAGAAGAGATAAGGCAGCTCTTCGTGGCCTTTTTTACAAAAAAGGGCTACATGGTTGATGTTGCAAAAGACGGCCTTGAGGCCATAAGGAAAACGGAAAAGGATAAATTCGATTTTATCTTCCTGGACATTAAGATGTCAGGCCTGGACGGAGTTGAAACTTTTAAATACATTAAAAATAAGGATCCGAATGCCCGCATAATAATAATGACGGGATACCGCATAATGGCCGAGGAGTTGATAACCGATTCGGTGAAAGAACAGCTTTATACCATACTGTATAAACCTTTCCGCATGAAAGAAGTCCTGGAGTTGATTCAAAAATGAAAGACACCTTGCTGCGTAAAACTCAGAGGATGTTTTTGCGGAGAAAATGGCTTTTATTTATAATACTGTTGCCTTTGCTTGTGCCCGTACAGACTGTTAAGCCCTACTATAAGGCGCAGTTAAAAATCAGGCTTAACCCCCCTGAGCAGTTAGCGTCCCACGCTGAACGTATGAACTGGCTTTCTGAGCAGGCAGCAGCCTTAAGCGGCGAAAAATTCCTGGCAGAGGTATTAAAAGATGCCGGCTTTAACGCCGGTGACCTTGACAAACAGCTTACCTTTATAAAAAATAACCTGGAAATTTATGTCGAGACAGATAACACAATAAGCCTGGAGTTGATTGCTCCGGACAAACAGCACCTAAAGGAAATTGCGAATAAGATCGCCGTTGTTTATTTTGACGCGGCAAACAAAGAAAGAAAAAATGCGGTCGAAGAGATTTATAATTCCAAGCAGCGCGAACTGGAAGCGCTTGAGAACAAAATTAAGATCGTAAAAGCAGATTCAGATGCCTCGAAAAATATTTTTGACACTTTCGAATCAAGCAAGACAGCGAATGATACAAAGCAGATAAAATCCGATATAGAACAGCTTAAGAGCAAACTGGCGGCGCTTAAGGCTCTCTACACAGAAGAACATCCTCAAGTTAAGGAAGCTGCCGCCCAGATAGCAGAAAAGACATATGTTTTAAATACCAAGGAATCGCAGATGGCGGCTGAGCTTAAAAAAGAAACAGACTTGGCCAATGATTACCAGAAGAAGCAACGGGATTTCGACAAGCTTTCGCAGGAAATAAGCAACGCAAAAGCCTCTCTTCAGCGTCAGGATGCAGGCGATGAGGCGGGCGCTATTGTTTCAATGCCAAAACTCGCGGATGTTGGGGTAATAGAAACAAAACTGCTTGATCTGACAAATAAACTATTGGCAGGCCTTCTAATCGTATTCTTAATAGGCCTTATAGCTGAAAATTTTGACAAAACCATATGGAACGAAATTGAAATAAAACGCGACCTTAACATAAAGACATTAGGCACTGCGGTAAAAACTAAAAGGCGCTCACAGGGAGGACTTTTGCTGGAATACCCTAAGGACTCTGCGTTTGTGAAATCCATGGAAACAATACGTTCCAATATACAGTTTATAAACCTTGCGTCAACCTTAAAGGTTATTCTTTATTCGTCGCTTTTAAAAAGTGATAACGACCTTCTGGCTGCAAACCTTGCAATCTCCATGACATATATCGGAGGCAAAATAGGCCTTATAAATATTACCGATAAGCCGCAGAAATACTCCGATGCGATACTAGGCGTGCAAAATCTTAAAATTATAGAAACAGGAAAGCCCGACATGTCGGATAAACAGAAGGCAATTGATTTTATCGCTCCCTTAAAAGAAAAATTTGATGTAATTATCATAGATTCTCCGCCCATTACGGATTCCACGGCAGCGGTTGCGTTAAGTTTTGCCGCAGACGGCATTATCCTCGGCGCGAGGATAAGAAAAACCGAAAGGGAGTTTATATTCAGAAATTATAAAATGCTTAATGAAATAAACTCAAGAGTCCTCGGAGCGATCTTGCAATGGTAAAAAATTTACGCGAGCGGCTGCTAGAGATATTAAAAGAGAGTAAATTAGTCTCCAGCAATGACCTGGAAAATGCCGTAAACAGGCAGAAAAAAGAAGGCGGTAATGTCGGCAAGTTTTTGGTTGAAAAAGGCGCGATTAACCAGAAGGACCTTGCGTCGCTGTTAAGTTCGGAGCTTAATATACCGGTGCTTAACCTGTCCCGCCTTAAAATAGACTCAAAGATAGTACGTCTCATACCGGAAAAGATAGCGCGTCAATACATACTGATACCAACTTCAAAAATGGGCAATAACCTTACCGTGTGCATGTCGGACCCGTTAAACGTATTTGCCATAGATGATATTAAAGCTCTTACCAACTTTGACATAGACCCCATAATAAGCACGGAAAAGGAAATACTGGACGCGATAAACAACTATTACGCGGTAGAAAGCAGCCAGCTTTCCGACATGCTTAAGGATACTCAAGGCCCTGACGAAACAGAGCCTGTCGAGATTTCCAGGGATGAAGATTCTGCCACAGTAAACATCGAAGAGGCAACGCAGCTCAGTAAGATACCGCCGATTGTAAAAGTCGTTAACCTTATGCTTAATGAAGCTCTGGAAAAAAGAGCCAGCGATATACACATTGAACCGCAGGAGAATAAACTGCGCATCAGATATAGAGTGGACGGCGTTATGCACGAAGCGTTTCAGCTGTCAAAAAAAGATCAAAACGCTATATTGACAAGGCTCAAGATTATGTCAGGCCTTGATATAACGCAGTGGCGCCTGCCGCAGGACGGACGCTTCAGGGTAAAAATGCGCGACAGAGAAGTGGATTTCAGGGTATCTGTATTGCCGCTTATACACGGCGGTAAAATTGTGTTAAGAGCGCTTGAAAAATCCAGTTTGACTCTGGGCCTGGATAAGCTTGGGTTTTTGCCCAATACCCTTGAGCTGATGAACAAGGCCATAGCCAAACCGTACGGCATGATACTTATAACCGGACCGACGGGCAGCGGCAAATCTACAACCTTATATTCCATTTTAACAAAACTCAACACGTCCAGTAAAAATATAGTTACAATCGAAGACCCTGTAGAGTATCAGATAGAAGGCCTTACGCAAATGCAGGTGAATCCCGATATAAAATTGACCTTTGCCGGCGGCTTAAGGTCCATCCTGAGGCAGAGCCCGGACATTGTGCTTATAGGTGAAATAAGAGATTTTGAAACAGCCGATATAGCAATTAAGGCGTCGCTGACAGGCCAGCTCTTGTTGAGTACTTTGCATACCAATGACTCTGTAGGCGCCATTAACAGGCTCGTGGATATGGGCGTTGAGCCTTTTTTAATTGCGTCCAGCCTGGTGGCTGTTGCCGCGCAGCGGCTTTGCAGAAAGATATGCCCTCACTGTAAAGAACCGGCCCAGATACGGCCCGCGGTATTGGAACGGCTTAACATTGAGATGGACGCTAAAAAGAAATATTCCGTTTACCATGGTAAAGGGTGTGAAAAATGCAACAACACCGGTTATTACGGCAGAATAGCTGTAATGGAAATATTCCTTGTTGACGAAGAGATAAAGCAGATGATAATTAACAAGGCTTCGGATGATAAGATTAAGGAATACCTTGTAAAAAATAATATGAAATTTTTGAGAGACAACGCCATAGATATGTGGCTTGATGGTAGGACCACCTTAGAAGAGGTATTAAGGATAACAACGGAGGAATAATTAATGCCGTCATATAAATACACAGCTAAAAATAAAGAAGGTAAAACCATATCAGGCAATGTTAATGCGCCAAGCAAGGAAGGCTCCCTTGAGATATTAAGGCGGGAAGAACTTATCCCTATTTCTATAGAAGAAACCAGGTCGTCTATTAACACAAGCCGCTTTATAAACAAAAAAGTAAAACTTGATGACCTGGCTATTTTTTCAAGGCAGATTGCCACGATGGTGGAAGCGGGCATTCCCGTCGTGAGCGCGTTGGACGCTCTTTCCCAGCAGCTTGAAAATAAAACCCTGCAGGCCGTCATAGCAAAGGTAAGAGATGATGTTGAAGGCGGCGCAAGCTTTTCGCAGGCCCTGGGTAAACATCCGCGAATATTTAACACCCTGTATGTAAATATGGTAAAAGCAGGAGAGTCAAGCGGTATGCTGGATGAAATTTTAACCCGTTTGGCAGTTTATCTTGAAAAAATAAATTCCCTGCAGCGCAAAGTAAAATCCAGCATGGTGTATCCCGCTGTAGTTGTTTTTATAGCAATCTCGATAACAATATTTTTACTGGTCAAGGTAGTCCCTACCTTTAAAGGCATATTTGAAATGCTCGGCGGGGAATTGCCTTTGCCTACGCTTATTTTACTGACAGTCAGCGATTTCGTAAGAAAATATCTTTTTTACACTGTTATAGGCATTATAGCGTTTATAACGTTTATGTTAAGGTATATTAGGACTGAAAAAGGAAGGTATGTTTTTGACAGTTTTTTAATCAAGATGCCGATTTTCGGGCCTCTGTTTAGAAAATTCAGCATTTCGAAATTCTCAAGGACACTTTCAACTTTAGTAAAAAGCGGCGTGCCTATATTGGTTAGTATGGATATAGTTGGAAAAACCTGCGGCAATAAGGTTCTTGAAAAATCAATCGAGCAGGCAGCAGTGGCGATAAAAAACGGCAAAAGCATAGCTGAGCCTTTAGGCCAGAGCAAGGTCCTGCCTCCTATGGCAGTAAGGATGATTTCGGTAGGCGAGCAGACCGGCCAGCTCGAGAAGATGCTTACAAAAATTGCGGATTTTTACGATGAGCAGGTAGATGCCGCCGTAAGCAGCTTAATAAGTATTATAGAACCTGTTATTATATTATTTTTAGGCGTAGTGGTAGGTGGAATTGTGCTTGCCATATTTATGCCTATATTCAAGATAACGGAAATTATAGGTAAATAACCAGAGAGTATTGACAAAGTTTAGCCAATATGCTAAACTTACAGTAGAGGCCTTATTAATAAGAAATAACGACCCATTCTGGGACGGAAGGAGGGGAATTAAAATGAAGCTGTTAAGAAATAAAGGTTTTACGCTTGTTGAAATTATGATAGTTGTCGCCATTATTGCTCTCTTAGCTGCAATTGCTATTCCGAACCTGTTACGTGCAAGGCATAATGCTAATGAAGCAGCGGCGCAGGCTAGCTTAAGAACAATAAGCAGCGCTTGTGAAAGTTATTTGGGCGCAAACAATGTATACCCACCGACACTGGCAACTTTGTCGGCTGCTGTTCCGCCTTACATTGATGCCACGTTAGGCGCAGGCGCAAAGCAGGGTTATGGATTTGTATATGTAAGAGGCGCAGATAACTTGACATACACATGCACCGCAACTCCTGTAACAGTAGGTGTAACAGGAACAAGGGTTTTTACAGTTGATCAGAGCGGCGTAATAAGCTAACAGGTGTAAGACAAGAAAATAAAAAACCCCCGAAGATTCGGGGGTTTTTTATTGACTTTTAGTTTTTTCTAATATAAAATCTAATAATAACTACATATCTTTGTATAATATATATAATTATAATAACCGACGGGGGGCGGTGAACATGAAAAACAGAAAACATTTAGGAGGGTTTACCCAGCCTTTCCTTAAGGGCTCTAGGCCATTATTAGGAAGGGCTGGGTTTACTCTTGTGGAAATTATGGTGGTAATCGCTATCATTGCCACTATTGCCGCAATCTCCATATCAAGCATATTACGCAGCAGAATGAATGCCAACGAAACCATTGCCATTACATCATGCAAGACCATTGGCTCTGCCTGCCAGTCTTATTTTTCCACTCAGGAAACATACCCTTCTGCGTTGACGGATTTAATAGCTCCGACTTCAAACCCTCCTTATATAGACAATGAGCTGGCGACAGGTGCCAAGAAGGGGTATACCTTTTCATATTCGTCAGGTGGCCCGGTTTCGTTTGCTGTAAACGCTGCCCCAACATTTCCAGACAGAACAGGTGAAAGATATTTTTATACAGATGAAACGGGAGTACTTACCTTTAACAAAACCGGAGTTGCAGGCCCCAATGACACGCCGGTCCAATAAGGGGTTTACCTTATTAGAGTTAGTTATCTCAATGTCAGTCATGGTTGTGGCTGTGCTGGCAATGGTAGGGCTGTTCATTACTTATTCATCGTTAATAGAAACAAGCAGAAATACGGCGATTGCCGCATCCGACGCGCAAGCGGTATTAGAAACGCTTAGAAATACCGAGCCGTTTACAGCAGCCGGTATAACCGCTAGTTATCCGCCTGGGGTGAATTTGGCAGGCATTTTTAATTTTAATAAATTAAAAGATGAATCTATTTTTATAACATATGGCAGTCTTTCGGCAGACCCCCTGCAGGTAACGGTTACTGTAACCTGGCAGGACAAGACGCGAAGCAGGTCTGAAAGCCTGACCACTTTAATGACACAAAGATAAACAGTGAATAAAAAATCAATAAGTCTAATAGAATTGCTTATAGCTGTTGCGATATTTACGGTTATTGTCGGGGCTCTTTATTTCTTGTACGGTAAAGGCAAAGGTTTGGATGAATCGCTGTCTGCCGAAGCAGACCTTCTGGCTGCCGGGCGCAAGGGCTTAAATCAACTTATACTGGACATGGCTGAGACCAACCGCAATACCCTGACTAAGGACAGCTTAGGCTATATACCTGCTTTTAGTGACCCGGCCAATGGCGAAACACACCAGATATTGATTTTTGCTTCAGCCAGAGGAGATACTGCAGTTACAGCAGAAGACGGCACTCACAGCAATAATAGCTATGCTCATATAGACGCAAACAACAGGCCAAGCTGGCGTTCAGCTGTTATTTATTGTACTTTTGTCGCACCTGATGGCACGCAGCAGCTCAGGAGATACGCAGACTACGGTGGCTTTGCTTCTTATTATAGCCAAACAAGCATATTTCCGTTGGCTGTTTCCAGTATTACGACAACTTATATAAATTTAACGCGCGGCGACGGCTCTGTAGTAAGCATAGCCAGAAACAGCGGCAGAGTAGTTGCGAATTATATAGCCACAGAAGATGCGAATAACAATAATACCTTGGATGCGAATGAAAACGACGGCAATGCCTCCATGCCTGCGGATAATCAGGACAATATTCTCGATAAAGGGTGTGATTTTTCGGTTAATGGCGGCCTGGTTAATATTAAATTTTTTCTGGCTAAGCCTCAAGGGCTTATAATGCAGGGCAAAAGATACCTGACAATAACCTTAGGCGATGCCGCTGCGATGAGGAATTAATATGCTTAATAAAAATATACTGACAGATAAAAAAGGCATAATTCTTATAACTACATTTTTAATTATCGTGCTTCTTGCGTCTTTGTGCATAGCCATGATCTCCAGGTTAATTGCCGAATCAAAGGCCACATTGCGTTATAAGGAATCAATACAGGCGTTTTACCTTGCCGAAGCTGCCATAGATAAAGCGATAGCCAAACTGCCGTCTGACTCAAGCGACGAAATAAATGTTAATTTGGGCCATGGGCAGTATACGTCGGATATAACTATAATAGAGGCGGGCAAAAAATGGAGCGTCAAAGGGTATGGGTACATCCCGTCACAGGCAAGCCCCCGCGCGCAGCGGACAATAGAAGCGTTTTTAGCGAAAAAGGAACTTGAGGATAAATTCTGGGATAACGCCATATACACTTCAGGCGAAATAACACTAAACGGCAACAGCTACATCGTAAACGGTGATGTTATATATGCCGCGGGCATAACACCTGATCCGCCAAGCCATGTAACAGGGGACTCAACACTTGACCCGTCCATCGCGCCTTTAACCAAACTTGATTTCGCGGATTTGCGCGTGTCTGCAGGCGCGCAAATAAAACCTGACGGCTCGGATAATATTTACACTGTGCTGGACGTTGCGTTAAACAAGCCGTTTCCTACATCGTTTTGGTTTACGCGCGCCGATGACGGGATAGATAATGACTTAGACGGAACCGCGGATGAGCATGATGAATGGGTGCCTAATGTTGTATATGTGGAAACAGACCTTGTGCTAAACGGCAACATAGGTACAATAGGAGGATTTTTTGTGGTTGTAGGCAATGTGCTTACAGACCCCGACGACACAGCAGAAACAACTATTAACGGCAACGGAATGATAGACGGCTGCATTTACGCCAGCGGTAAATTCAGGGTAAACGGCGGCGGAGGAAACTTAAATGTTTTAGGCGGAGTATGGGCAGGCAGCGACGGAGCCCGCCTGAACGGAAACGTTACAGTAGAATATTACCAGCCTTATATGGATGCGATACGCTACAACCTAAACCCGTCTACAGATATGCAGATGATATCATGGCGGATTGAATAATGAAAAGAAAGTCAAAAACTGGGTTTACATTAACAGAGCTTATGCTTGCAATGGCGATTTTTGCGATTGCCATAATAGGCATATATAGTATGTATAACGCCTCGGTCGCCTTAATAGACATGGCAGGCACATTAACGCAGATGATTAATGCGGCGGATTTCAAACTGGAATCTTTATACGATGTAGCTGATTTTGCTTCTCTGGATAATTACAACAGCCAGTCTTTTAATTTGCCTGAATTCGGTTTTAATTCAATTGCAGTTTCGGGCGCGACGGGAGTTTATATAATAACTCCACTTAACGACGACTTAAAAAGAGCCACTGTCGTCATAAGCTACAAGATAAAAGGTAACCGCATAATAGGAGAAGACGCTAATTTAAATGGGCTTTTGGACGCCGGAGAGGACTTAAACGGCGACAGCAGGCTTAGTTCTCCCGTCGAGTTAAGCACTATAATAGCGAGAAGACAGGGATAGATATGCACACATGTAAAAAAACATCAAAATGCGCTGCCTTTACGTTGGTAGAAGCTATGGTTGTCCTTGTCATGCTTGTGATCATATTATCAGCTATTTACGGCTTATTGTATGCAGGGGAAAGAAACTGGCAAACCATGAATACTAAAGTTCAGCTTCAGGCTGCGCTAAGAAACGCGGTAGATGCCATAGCAGATGAATTAAGGCAAAGCGCGTCTTCGCAAATCAGCGTAAGCGCTGACGGCAAATCCATTACATTTTCAGTGCCCGTGCAGCCTGTTGGCGCCTCCGATGAAGAAATTGTCGGCTTAAACGCAAAAGGTTCTTATCCTGGAGATACAGTAAAATATTCTTATCCTAATTTTTCGCAATGGGGCAGTTATACGCGCCTGCAGCAGCCGGAAAACAAAGTAACTTATTTGTGGTCAGCTGATAAAACCATAACAAGGCGCGTAACAAGCGCCGGCGGCGGCATAGTGGAAGATTTTGTTATTGCAAATAATGTTGAATCGTTAAATTTTTCACAGCCGGTAAATTCCAGTAGAATAACAATGGAAGTTTCAGGCGAACAGCTTACGGTAAAACAGTTCGCCATTACATATGATGTCATAACCTCGGTGCATTATGAAAACAACATATTTTAATAAAAAACCCTCGGAAAAAGGCATAACCCCAAATTTTACCTGCTCGTTACAGGCGGGCGAAGCAAAATTTGCCCCGAAGGGGTCGTTCGGCAAATCCTCGTCGGATTTGCCGATTTTACGAGGTAATCCCGGATTTTTCTCGCCTGCTTTTGAGCAGGCAGGCACTATTTTGTGCAACTGCAAAATTTGGGATACCCTGCAAAATCGACCAAACTCTCGTCGAGTTTGGTCCTGCAGCCCTTCGCTATCGCTCAGGGCGGATTTTTCTAATAAAAAATCCGGGATAGTATTAATTTCGGTATTTATGGTGATTGTGGTACTGGTGATATTCGGGATTGCCATTTTTTTGAACAGCCTTAATGAGTGGAGCCTTGCGCGCAGGCAAAAAGACAAGCTAAGGGCTCAATTTATGGCGCGCGCCGGGCTTGCCATGGTTGCATACGATATTTACAACGCTTTTCAAAGTGATCCTAATGGCTGGAATCCGTCAGTAGGTTTAAACAGCTTTAACTGGTTTACCGATACGCTTCCAACGCGCGCGGATTTATTTCCAAACAGGACATTGTTCAGTGAAGTGTTCCCAGGCGAGCGGCCAGAGGTAGGGATGTTTACGGTAACGCTGCCGCAGACTCAACGCGCAGATGAAACCTCGCCAGGCATAAAGCTGACCGAAAACGGCGTTGACGTCAGGCTTATTGCCATAGGTGAAGTGCCGGTAACCTATTTAGGCGTGACAGGAACAGTAAAGGCGGTAATCGCGCTTACAGTTTCTTATGACCTGGGCCCGTCTCCGGTTTTTAATTATGCGTATTTTGTAAATAATTTTGGATGGTTATGGGGAGGCGGAATTACCGTAAACGGCGATGTGCGTTCAAATGGCAATTTTTCTTTTAACGGCAATCCCGAAATAAACGGCGACATATACGCCTCTGTAAATCCAGCATTGGGAGCAACGGGAGATATAACGGGAAACAGCAGAAATATAACTTTAAGCCAGTATGCGAGCCAGGCGCCGGATGAAGCAAGGCCTTCTAATCCAACCGACCCCTCTGACCCGGATACCGCATATGAAGGCGGCTACGATGGCTCAAGCCAGCGCTTCCCCAACCAGCCAGTCTTAAACATGCCATATCTTGGAGATTTGCAAAATTACAGAGACCTGGCGCAGTTAAAGGGCGGCACTATAACCCAGGTTAACCCTGTGACCGGCCAGACCGTCACCCTGGTTGATAATGTATATTCAGGCAGCGGCCCTGATGCTACAGCAGGCACAGGCGATGACGGCAGCCTGATTCTTATTGGAACAGAAACCAATCCGATAATAGTCAATGGTCCTGTTGTTGTGGACAGCGATGTAATTATAAAAGGCGTGGTGCAGGGGCAAGGCACGATATACGCAGGCAGAAATATACACGTCGTAGGCGACGTAACTTATAAAAACGGCCCAAGCTGGACAAAGCCTGATTCAGACCCGCAGGCAACAGCGCAGACAAATATGACAAGGGATTTTCTGGGCCTTGCGTGCAAAGGCAATATTATCGTAGGAGATTATACCAGGAACGACTGGATAACCAATGTCAGGCCATACTTACGGCCGCCATTTACCCAAGGTTATGAGGTAGATCCATCCGATGCCTCCATAGGCTACGATACAGACCCTGACCCGACAAATTATTTCTTTAACGGCGATTACACAGCTTTCGACGGCGGTAAAAAAGCAGATAATACCAACCGCAGGTTTTACGAGTCTTCGGTTTCAGATAATACAATACGCAGCATAGCAGTATCGTCAAGCCAGATACGCCAACTTGATGCGGTTACGTATAACAATCATGCCTTCTCGGGTAAAGTCGGATCTTTCAGTATAAACGGCAGTCTTATATGCAGAGATGAGGCTATTATATACAGCGGCAGTATTAAGATGAATTACGATATAAGGGCTTACGGAAACGGTTTGGAGTACCTGGACATTTACCTTCCGCGCGATTTAACCTTGCCAAAAAACAAATTATTTACTAAACTAAAGGAAATGTCAGAATGATAACAATTGCTGCTACGGAATACAACAGATATAAAAAAAGTTTTTTTATAATTTGCGTTACTTTTATTTTTTTATTCAGCAGTGTTTTTATCGCGTATGCCTTATTTGATGAATCCGTGAACCAGCAGCAGGCTGAGTCAGAGGTCCTGGATTACAGGGCAAAGTCGGCGGAAAAATACGAGCGGGAAAAAGAAAAGATTTCACAAAACGCGCCTTCGGCAGAAGTCGTGAAAAAACAGGCCCCCGGGCGCAAAAAGGCTACGGCTGCGGATAAAAAGAGCAAAGACACCGCTTTAGGAGTTATCGCGATTCTAACTGCGGGCATTTTATACTTTTTATACGCAAAAAGCAGGCGCAACACAAAATAGGAACCATGTTTAAGAAAAGACAGCAAATAAATATAGGTATTGATGTGGGCAGCGCTTTTATAAAAGCGGTTGCCATTGATAAAAGCAAAACTCCTTATGAGCTGGTTTCCTTTTTTAGCGAACCCCTGAACAACAATAAGGCAGGCTCTATAAAAAAAGCCGCTGCTGCCTTAGCAGTGCCCGGAGCAAACATAAACACTTCCGTGTGCGGCCAGCAGACAACGGCAAGGTTAATAGAAATGCCCAAGATGACTGAAAGAGAGCTGAAAAGCGCCGTTAAGTTTGAAGCTGAAAAGTACATACCGTATAAAACTGAAGATGTTATTACAGATTGCATAAAAATAGAGGACCTTCCCGGCGGGAAATTAAGCGTGCTGCTGGCTGCTGCTAAAAAATCGATAATAAACGAGCGTATAAACCTTTTTTCAGAGGCAGGCATAGAATTATCCGCCATAGACATAGACTCTTTAGCGGTAATGAACGCCTTTTTGAATTCGCAGGGCCAGACTGACAAAGAAACAGCCTATGCCCTGATAAACGCAGGCGCAAAAACCATCAACATAAATATAGCCAGAGGCGAACAGACATATCTGCTAAGAGATATACAGGCAGAGGGCAATGATATGTCGCAGGCGCTGGCGGAGATAAGATTCTCTTTTGATTTTTACGAGAATCATTACGGCAAAACTATACAAAAAGTTTTTATCAGCGGCGGCAATATAAAACCGGGCCAGCTAGACGAGGGCTTAAAAGAGGTATTCGGCGGAGATGTTGTTTTTTGGGACCCTTTTAATAATATAAAAATGGGCGCTAAAGTAAAGCAGCAGGAATTAGATCCTATAAAAGGCACTTTTGCCGTCGCAGTAGGCTTAGGCCTAAGAGAAAACTAAGATTAAAATGATAGAGATAAATTTACTCCCGGAAGAGCTGCGAAAGCAGCAAAAGAAAGCTCAGGTCCAGCAGATCAGCATATCTAATATGTCAAAGCTGCCGGTAAAGCGCATTGCCTTGATTACTGCAGCAGCGTTTATAGGGCTGCAGCTTTTTGCCTCGGTGATATTTATTGCAAAGAAAATATCATTAAAAAACCTGGACAAGCGTATTGCGGTATTGGAACCGAAATATAAGATCGCGCAAACCCTCAAACTGAACATAACGCAGCTGAACAATAAACTGGCTGCGATAAATGAATTAACATCAAAAAGTATACTGTGGTCAAAAAAGATGGCGGATTTAAGCTCGGCAGCCACAGAAGGAATATGGCTTGGCGATTTATCGCTGCAGGACGAAAAGGAGCCAAGTAAGCAGCAGGCGCTGATTTTAAGGGGAAATGCGGTTTCCTACCCGCAGGGAGAAGAAGCTGCTGTAATAGGTAATTTTATTAATTCTTTAAAGTCCAACAAAGGGTTTTTCGAGGATTTTCAGGACATTAAACTCGAATCAAGCCAGATAAGAAAAATAGGCGAATTAGACGTGATGGATTTTACGCTCATTTGTTATTTTAAACCAGGAAGAAGTTATTATGAAAAATCTAGCAGATTTGAAAAATAGCCTGGAAAGAAATCAGAAGCTGGTAATTTACGCAGCGATAGGCGTATGCGTGCTCATAGCTGATTTTTATTTTGTGCTTAAGCCAGTCGCCGCAGGGCTCATAAAGGTACTGCCCGAGGTAAGCGAGAAATCGTCACGGGTAAGTATAATGGATGTGGATGTAAGAAATATGCCCTCCTATGAAGGCCAGATTAAGGCCCTGGAAACAAAATTATTTGGTTATAAAAGGCGGTTCTCGACCAAAGAGGAAATATCGCCTTTACTGCAGAATTTGTCAGATACGGCCAAGGCCTGCGGCGTTAAAATCTTAAGCATAAATCCCGCCAAGACCTTAAAGGAGCAGGATGCAAAGGTAAAGGTAGCCAGCGCTTACCGTAAACTACCCATATATTTAAATGCCGCTTCCGGATATCACGCCTTCGGGCTTTTTTTAAATAATTTGGAAAACTCCGATACGTTTATGCGCATTGCGGATTTAAAAATCACAGGCGACGGCTCGGAATTATCAAACCACAAGTTCAGCGTTACTATCGTCACATATATATTTGCTACGCAGGAAGGAGCGCCGGAAGAAAAAATAAACGCTGAGGCAAAGACAAAAGAACAAATAAAACTGCCCGAATACGAGGGCAGCAATACCAGGGATCCTTTTGTGTCTCTGGTAACAAAAGACGGCAGGGTGGCCGTAGGTTACGGAGTTATAAAATCCGTAGATGACATAAAGCTCGAAGGCATAGTATATGATCCGGGCAGAGATTCTATAGCGATAATTAACGGCCTTGTTTTAAAGGAAAACGATACTTTCAGCAACTTAAAGTTAATCAAAATTGAGGCGGATAAGGTCACTATACTTTTTAATCAAAAGCAATACGTTGTTCGCCTAAACCCAGAGGAATAATTTTAACTATTTTTTAAAAGCCTGCCTACGGCAGACAAGGAGAAATGTGTATGTATAGAAAAACAGTAGTTTGTGTTGCCATTATTTCTTTATTTTTTTCGCAGACTCCTTTATCTTTCGCGCAGCAGGAGCAGGCAGGCGAAGAGCAAAAACAAGAACAGTTGCCTCAAACCCAAGCCACGCAACCGCAGGGGGAATTACAGACAGACGCTGAAGAGCCCGCAAAAGATGCAGAAGAAGTGTCAACCCCAGGCAATGTAACTATAGACTTTAAAGACGCGGACATCCACAATGTGCTGCGCATACTTTCTTATAAAAGCGGCGTAAATATAGTGGCAGGCAAGGATGTTGAAGGTACGGTAACGCTACGGCTGGTTGATGTGCCGTGGGAAAAGGCGCTGGATGTTGTGCTTAAGACCTATGGGTTTGCTTTTGAGCGTGACGGAAATATAATCAGAGTTGCAACAGTTGAAAACCTGGGCCAGGAACCGCTAAAGACAGAGGTGTTCAGCGTCAGTTATGGCAAGGCCGAGGAAATATCCGAGTCTATAAAAGAAATAATAAGCCCGCGCGGCTCAGTAAGGGCGGACAAAAGGTCAAACACTATCATAGTAACGGATATCCCGACAAATATTTACAAGGTGCAGCAGGTAATCGACAAGCTGGATGCGCCTACGCCGCAGGTTTTTATCGATACCAAGGTAATAGAAACAACCATAGATGACAATGAAAAGCTGGGAATAGACTGGACAGTCCAGGTAACAGCCAAGGGCTCAAAAGTTCCGACTACGGCGCCTTTTAATGTGGATTTTGCCCGCACTCAGTTCTTAAAAAAGATGGTGCCATTAGGGGAAAGCGGAAGCGATTTTCAAAATCTGAATTCAGCGTCGTTTCCGAAAGTCAGCGACGCATTTACAGGCACAGGCGCGCAATGGGCATTTGGCACGCTTGATTTCAGTTCTTTTCAGGCTATTCTTTATGCGCTTAATACACGAAGCGATACAAAAGTAATATCCAATCCGCGGACCGTGACCCTTAATAACCAGGAGGCTATGATACACATAGGGGATTCGATCTATGTCCCGATATGGCAGGAATCAACGACAACAGGAAGCCCTGTTTTTCAAGGCATCAACAAAACAGAGCTTGATACAGGCATAAAGCTGAAAGTGACGCCGCATGTTAACGCAAAAGACGAAATAGTGGTAGACCTTGAACCTGAAGTCAGCACCCTGGGGACAGCAACCGCCATGCTGACTGATTCTTCAGGCCGCACAATAAATTATTTTCCTGTATCTGTACGCACTGCAAAAACCCAGGTAATGATAAAGGACGGAGAAACTATCGCAATAGGCGGCTTAATGAAGGAAGAAAAATCAAAAACAAGAAATAAAGTTCCGTTTTTGGGAGACATTCCTCTTTTGGGTTATTTTTTCAAGTATACGGCTGATACGACAGACACAAAAGACCTTTTAATATTCGTAACTGTAAGGCTGATAAAATCGGACGACGATACCAAGGGCTTGTACAGCGAAATCACCGAGAGGATGGACAAGTTTGACAATGAGCCAACTGCGCTGGGCCATCAATATCAGCCAGACACGCCGCTTGTATCCAAGAAGAAGAAAGAAATGAGACTTCTTGTAGAATAAGCAAATTTTTAATATTTTGCTAACAAAGCCCCGGTATCCGGGGCATTAACTGCTGACAAACAGAAAGGCCGACAGGTTGAAAAAACAAATTCTTATAAATGCAGAGGCAGGCGAAATCAGGATTGCCCTGCGCATAGAAAACAGGCTTGATGATTACTTTGTTGAAAGAACAGAGCATAAGGCAATTGTAGGCAACATATACAAAGGTGCAGTAGATTCTATAGTACCTGCCATAGGCGCAGCCTTTATAAATTATGGCGCTTCAAAAAACGGATTTTTGTACGTCACTGACGCAACGGAAACAACCGTTGATTTTGGCGAAGGCGAGATAATTTACGAAGCTGAGGAAAAAAAAGACAGAGGCCGTTTAAAGATAGAGGAATTGCTTAAGAAAGGGCAGCAGATACTCATTCAGGCTGTAAAAGAAGAGCTGGGTACCAAAGGCGCAAGGCTTACTACAAATATATCGCTGCCTGGGAGATTTCTGGTTTTTATGCCTAATTCCTCAAAGATCGGAATATCCAGAAAAATACGCGACGAAGGCGAAAGAAAAAGAATAAAGGACATACTCAAATCTTTCAAACTCAAAGAAGGCGGAGTGATAGCCAGGACCGCTGCTTCGGGATGCAGCGAAAAAGACCTTATCAGGGATGTCCGGTATTTGTCCAAGATATGGGGCAGAATTAAAGTAGCTGCCAAGAGAAAGCAGGCGCCCGCGTTATTATATGAAGAATTGGACCTGACCTCCAAAATTATAAGGGATGTCTTTACAGAGGACGTGGACAAAATAATAATTGACGATAAGTTTGAATTTAAAAAGATAAGGCACGCTATAGCGAATTTCGCGCCTTCATTTAAATCGCGTATCGAACTGTACAAAAATGACGAGCCGCTATTCGAAAAATACGGCGTGGAGAAGGAAATAGATGAAATATACCAGAGGAAAGTCTTTCTTAAATGCGGCGGTTACATAACCATAGAACAAACAGAGGGTATGGTGGCTATAGACGTTAACAGCGGCCGCTTTACAAAAAAGAAGGACCCCGAAGAGACCATATACAGGGTAAACAGCGAAGCGGCTGTTGAGGTGGCAAGGCAGCTGCGGCTGCGGGATATAGGAGGGATTGTTGTCACAGATTTTATTGACATGGCTAATCCCCACTACCGCAGAAATGTGTTTAATTCTTTGCGGGAAGAGCTCAAGAAAGACAGGGCAAAAACAAATATTGCCTCGATTTCAGAGCTGGACATAGTTGAACTTACCAGGCAGAGAACCCATAAAAGCATGGAAAGTGCGTCTTATCAGACGTGCCCTTATTGCAACGGCAGGGGGCTTATAAAATCTATTGATACAATTTCAATTCTGGCAATACGCAGGCTAAAGGATTTCCTGAAATCCGCCAAAGGCAGACAGGGCGCAGAGATAGTTGTGCATTCTGATGTTGCTGTAAAATTAAGAAAAGATGAAAACGGCCTCCTGTATAAGCTGCAGCGGAATTTCAGGGCAAAAATTACTGTCCTTGAGAATAACCGCTTTCACCTGGAAGATATTGAGATTAACCCTCATGCCAGTTTTAAATTAAAAGCATAATTAACAACAAAGTACTTGATTTTTTAAATACTATATGATATACTTTTGCTCTTAAAATCGCGGTTAAAGTACTACACGTTAAAAAAGGGGGTTATAAGTGTTTGCAATTACAGAAGTTGGGTCAAGACAATATAAAGTAGCGGAAGGCGAGATACTCCTTATTCCCAGGATCGAAAAGAAGAAAGAGGTAACTCTAGATAAGGTTTTATTGATAACAGACAGCAAGGACGTAATTATCGGTAACCCTTACATTAAGGGCGCTAAAATTGTTTGCGAGGTCTTAGCGGATGCAAAAGGCCCGAAAACAATAGCATTTAAGTTTCGCAGAAGAAAGAACAGCCAGAGAACCATCGGGCACAGGGATATGTTAACAAAAGTCAAAGTAAAAGAAATCATTAAAGGAGAATGATATGGCTCATAAAAAAGGACAGGGCACCTCAAGAAACGGCCGCGACAGCAAAGGGCAAAGGCTCGGCTTTAAGTGTTCCGACGGCCAGACAATCAGCGCAGGGTCAATAATATTGCGCCAGAGAGGCACTCAGTTCAAGCCGGGCTTAAACGTAGGCCTCGGAAAAGATGATACTCTTTTCGCCAAGATAACCGGCTGTGTAAAAATTGCCAAATCGCGCGTTATAAACGTTATATAATGTTTATTGATACAGCCAAGATTAAATTAAAATCAGGTTCGGGCGGTGACGGCGCAAAGGGTTTCTATAGAGATAAATATACGCGCACAGGCCATCCTGATGGCGGTGACGGCGGAAAAGGCGGCGATGTAATTATAAGGGTAAGCACCGATGCGCACACTCTTATAGATTTTCAATACAGGCAGCAATTTAAGGCAGCTGACGGCGGAAAAGGCGGCGGAAAGAAAAAAACAGGCGCAAACGGCGCAGATTGCATAATAAAAGTCCCGGCAGGCACGCTTATATTTGACTACGAAACAAACGCCCCCCTTGCAGATTTAACAATAAACAACCAGGAATTTATAATAGCTAAAGGCGGCGCGCGCGGCAAAGGCAATAGAAGCCATAAAGACGCAACGCCTGGCGAAGAGGGCGAAGAAAAAATAATACGCCTTGAACTTAAAATAATCGCAGACGCAGGCATCGTAGGGCTTCCCAACTCCGGAAAATCCACCCTTATATCGAAAATATCGAACGCGCACCCTAAGATAGCCTCTTATCCTTTTACGACAAAAGCCCCTGTTTTGGGCGTTATCAGAAAGGATGATTTTGTATTTACGGTTGCGGAAGTCCCGGGTTTAATCGAGGGGGCTAGCAAAGGAAAAGGGCTTGGCGATTTATTTTTAAGGCACCTGGAGCGCACAAGACTCCTTGTGCATCTTATAGATGTGTCTGAACAGGCAGAAAATCCCCTGGCAGACTATGACGTTATAAAAAAAGAACTTAAAGCTTACGGCAAAGGTTTAAGTAAAAAGGAAAAAATAATAGCTGTAAACAAAATAGACTTGCCTGGCGCTGACAGCAATATACAGCTTTTGCGAACTAAAATAAAAAAAGGCATGTTTTCTATATCCGGCAAGACCGGTCAGGGAGTAGATGACTTAATAGAAGAAATACGCAAAAGGCTGAAGAAAATAAGAGAAAAAGAAAATGCAAAAGAATAAACGGATAATTGTAGTAAAGATAGGCACGGCAGTCTTAACAGACGCTTCCGGCAGGCTAAACGCGGAATTCTTAAAAAGTTTTTGTTTCCAGGCGTCGAAGCTTATAAAATCCGGATATAAAATTATCGTGGTGACTTCCGGCGCAATCGGCGCGGGCTTACAATCAGCAGGGATAAGCAAAAGGCCTCAAGCGCTTTCAAAATTACAGGCAGCTGCGGCAATAGGGCAAAATAAACTCATGAAGCAGTATGACGATTGCATGCATAAAAACAACCTGCAGGTTGCGCAGATTTTACTTACCCAGGAAGACTTTAATAACAGGACGCGCTGCCTAAACGCCTACAATACGCTGATGGAGCTTTTGTGCGAATTTAACGCAGTGCCTATTATAAACGAAAACGATACTGTGGCTACGGATGAAATAAAATTCGGCGACAACGACAGGCTTTCCGCGCTCGTAGCCAACTTAATAAATGCCCAGCAGCTCATAATATTAACGAGCGTTGACGGCCTGATATGCCCGGATGATAATAAAGTAGTGCATCTTGTTACGCATATCACAGCTAGTGTGCTGAATATGGCGACCAAAGAGGTAGGTAAGATGTCGCGCGGAGGCATGCGCAGTAAACTGCAGGCTGTTAAGATAGCCACGGACTCCGGGGTTGCCTGCGTTATAGCCAATGGACGCCAAAAGGATATTTTATTAAGGGTTGTAGCAGGCGAGGCAATAGGGACAACTTTTCTGCCTCAACAGAAAACGCATACAGGTAAAAAACGCTGGCTGGCATTTTTTCCCATACCTTGCGGCACTATTTTTGTGGACGAAGGCGCCAGGCAAGCCCTGATATCCGGCGGTAAAAGCCTTCTTGCCACAGGCATAAAAAAAATAGAAGGAAACTTTGCGGTTTCCGATATCGTAAAAATAAAAACTCTACAAGGCGAGGAATTCGCAAGAGGCGTGACAAACTACGCTTCCAGGGAATTGCTTAAGATAAAAGGGCTTAAGACAGAGCAATTTAAAACAGCGCTAAACAGGGAAATAGTGCATGAAGAAGTCGTTCACAGAGATAATATGGCGATACTATAATGAATACTAAAGAATATATAAACAGGATTTGTAAGGACGCGAAAGACGCCTCAGCAGCGCTGGCAAAAGCATCAACTGAACAGAAAAACGCAGCTTTGACAGCTATGGCAGACGCGCTAAAGAAAAAAACTTTAGCTATAATATCCGCCAACAGAAAAGATGTAAAAGTCGCGAAGCTTTTAGGTAAGACAGCCGCGTTTATAGACAGGCTTTCGCTTGACAAAAAACGCATTTTAGCCATGGCTGCATGCATTGACGAGGTAGCCAAATTAAATGATCCTTGCGGTGAAATTATAAAAATGTACAAAAGGCCCAATGGCCTTATTATCTCTAAAATGCGCACGCCCATAGGGGTCATAGGTATAATATATGAATCCAGGCCGAATGTAACCAGCGACTCTGCAGCGCTCTGCCTTAAAAGCGGCAACGCCGTAATATTAAAGGGCGGCAGGGAATCTATAAAATCAAACAAGGCTATCTGCGATGCGTTAAAGGAAGGCTTAAAGAAAGCGAAATTGCCTTTATCGAGCATACAGCTGATAGAGTCAACGCAAAGAGAGGCTACCAACTGCCTGCTGGGTGAGGATAAATATCTGGACCTGGTAATACCGCGCGGCGGAGAAGCTTTAATAGAGGCAGTAGCGAAAAACGCCCATGTGCCTGTAATAAAACATTATAAAGGCATATGCCACGTTTACGTGGATAAAACCGCTGACTTAGACAAGGCTTACACCATTTGCTACAACGCAAAAGTGCAAAGGCCCGGGGTGTGCAACGCCATGGAGTCAATGCTTGTCCACCGTGATGTTGCAGCTTTCTTTTTACCTGATATGCTAAGACAGCTTCAGGAAGCGGGCGTAGAAATAAGAGGCTGCGACAGGACGCGCCATTTCGCAAAAAACGTAAAAAAGGCAACTCTTAAAGACTATGCGACGGAATACCTGGATTTGATATTATCTGTAAAGGTGGTAAATAGCCTCACCGAGGCAATATCGCATATAAATACCTTTGGTAGCCACCACTCAGACGCTATTGTTACCCAAGATTATGACAGGACGCTAAGGTTTTTAAAAGAAATAGATTCAGCTTGCGTATACAGCAACGCTTCAACGCGTTTTACCGACGGACATGAATTTGGAATGGGCGCTGAGATAGGCATAAGCACAGACAAGATACACGCAAGAGGCCCCATGGCCCTGGAAGAATTAACTACCTATAAGTATATCATATTCGGCAAGGGGCAGATAAGGCAATAATTTGAACCCAGCCCTTCCTTGATGGGCTGGGGAGTGGGAAGGAAGGGCTGGGTGAAAATAGCAATACTTGGCGGAGCGTTTAATCCTGTTCACAACGGCCATTTGGCGCTGGCAGGCACCGCGGCAGATACCTATAAAATAGATAGCGTTATATTTGTGCCGACTTACATTCCGCCTCATAAAGATATGCAGGAAATGGCAAGCACAGAAGACAGGCTTGCAATGGTTGCCCTTGCCATAGAAGGCAATGAAAAATTTGAAAGCTCGCGGCTTGAGATAAACAGAAGAAACGTGTCTTATTCTATAGATACCGTTTCCTACATAAAAAAGATATATCCTAAAAACTCGGAATTATTTTTTGTGATAGGCTCCGATGCGGCCGGTACGCTTGAGACCTGGAAAAATATCGATAAAATATTAGCTATGTGCAAATTTATAGTAGGGGTAAGGCCAAACTATACTTTTGAAACAAAATATAAAACAATAGAAATAATGCCCATGGAAGGCATTGATATTTCCTCTACCAGGATAAGGCAATTCGTAAGAGAAGGCAGGGACATTAAAAATATGGTTCCTGAAAAAGTGGCGGAATACATAGAAAGGTTTAACCTGTACAGATGAGAAAGAAATACATAAACATACTTAAGGACAAGTGCGTAAACGGCAGTTTTCAGAAACTTTTAAACCTTAACAATCCAGACGTCCTGGAGATTGTCGCGAAATACGCGTCGCATTGCGGCCCTGACTTGGTATTTGTCCGCGATGATTCGGCCAAGGACGCGGAATATTTAAGAAAGAGAGCGATGCAGCTTGGCGAAGAAAAAAAGCTGGCCACGGAAGGGCAAACGGCCCACTTTGACGGCATTTATGACCAGGGACGCGACAAAGGAAAAACCCTTTATCTTTTACCCGACGGAGAAGTTATAGGCTCTGATATAAATTCTATGGAGAGAAAAAGGGGCCTGAAAGAAATGCAGAAGCTGCTCAAAAACAGCATGAAGGGCAAGCAGATGTACGTGTGCTTTTTCTGTCTTGGGCCGGCGGATTCAGTCTTTTCCATACTTGCGATGCAGATTACGGACTCAAGCTATGTCGCGCACAGCGAGCATATACTGGTAAGAGACGGCTATGAGCAGTTTAAGAAAATGAAAAATAAAAAAGATTTTTTTAAATTTGTCCATAGCGCGGGAGCCTTGGAGAATAATATCAGTAAAGATGCGGAAAATAAAAGGATTTACATAGACTTATACGAAAATACGGTTTACAGCGTAAACACCCAGTATGCAGGTAACACCATAGGCTTAAAAAAGCTGGCTATGCGCCTTGCCATAAAGAAGGCATCGCATGAAGGCTGGCTTACGGAACATATGTTTGTAATGGGTATCAAAGGCTCAAATAATAGGATAACGTATTTAACCGGTTCTTTTCCGAGCGCCTGCGGAAAAACGTCAACCTGTATGCTGGAAGGCGAAACCATTGTCGGCGATGATATAGCTTATTTGCGCAGAATAGACGGTAAAATACGCGCCGTAAATGTAGAGCGCGGGATATTCGGAATTATCAAGGACGTAAATTCCAAAGATGACCCCACTATTTACAATGCGCTGGTAAACCACAATGAAGTCATCTTCTCGAATATACTGGTAACGGAAGATAATATGCCTTATTGGGTAGGCAAAGACGGTTCAGTGCCTTTAAAAGGTATAAATTATGCCGGAGCCTGGCACGTGGGCAAGACCAATGACCAGAACGAAGAGATAATGCCGTCTCATGCCAATGCGCGATACACAATAGGCCTGAGAGCCTTAAAAAATGCAGATGCCAATATTAATAGCCCTGAAGGCGTCGAGGTAAAAGGCATAATATACGGAGGCAGGGACTCCGATACTTCCGTGCCTGTCGAGCAATCTTTTGACTGGGCGCACGGTATTCTCACAAGGGCTGCTACGCTCGAATCAGAAACTACATCTGCGACTATTGGCCAGGAGGGGGTCAGAAAATTCAACCTCATGGCAAATATTGACTTTTTATCCATTCCTATAGGCAGGTATATCATGAATAACCTGGAATTTGCAGCCGGCTTAAAAAATACACCTGTTATTTTTTCGGTCAATTATTTTCTTAAGGATAAAAACGGGAAGTATCTGACCGGCATGAAAGACAAGCATGTGTGGCTTAAGTGGATGGAACTGCGTATAAACAACGAAGTTACCGCGATCGAAACCCCCACCGGCTATATGCCCAAATATGAAGACTTAAAAAAGCTGTTCAGCGAGGTTCTAAAAAAAGAATACACGATGGAAAATTATATTCAGGCATTTACTTTAAGGATACCGGAAAATCTGGCTAAGATAGAACGCATATTTAAGATATATAAAACAACAGTTCCTGATGCGCCGGAAATACTCTATAGAGCGCTTGGCGAGCAGGAAAAAAGGCTTAAAGATGCAGAAGGTAAATATGGAGAATATATCTCACCGGAAAAATTCCAATAAGGCGGTTATTTCTACGTCCTTGCCCGGCCTTACCCTTTTTAAAAAAGGTAAGGTAAGAGACGTATATGATATGGGTAAAGGGCTTTTGATTGTTGCAACGGACAGGATTTCCGCGTTTGACGTTATTATGCCTAATGGCATACCCGATAAAGGAAAGATTTTGACCGAAATGTCGGTCTTCTGGTTTAATCTCACAAAAGACATAATAAAAAATCAGATAATAAGCACAGACATTGATTTTATTGTTTCTCAGGAAAAAAAATTAGAAAAATATAAGGATATGCTAAGCGGAAGGTCCATGCTTGTCAAGAAAACTCAGCCCCTGCCAATAGAATGCGTTGTGAGGGGTTATTTAGCGGGCTCGGGATGGAAAGAATACCAGAAAACAGGCAGTATCAGCGGCATAAAACTGCCGCAGGGCCTTAGCGAATCAGAGAAGCTGCCCCAGCCCATATTTACGCCTTCCACCAAAGCTGAGTCAGGGCACGATGAAAACATATCTGAGGCTCAGGCAAAAGATATCGTCGGGGAAAAGGTTTTTAATTTTGTAAAGCAGGCCACCATTAATATCTATAAAAAGTGCGCCGATTACGCGTTTGATAAAGGCATAATTATAGCCGACACAAAGTTTGAATTCGGTAAAACAGATGATGAGATTATTTTAATAGATGAGGTTTTGACACCCGATTCTTCAAGGTTCTGGCCAAAGGATACGTATTCGCCGGGCAAAGGGCAGCCCAGTTTCGATAAGCAGTTCGTTCGCGATTACCTGGAAACGCTCGACTGGGACAAGACCCCTCCTGGCCCGGAATTGCCTCAAGAAATAATAGAAAAGACGCAGAAAAAATATCGCCAGGCATTAAAAATGCTTACGCAGTAAACCCGCCATGAGCAAAGACTGCATATTTTGTAAAATAATCACAGGGCAGCTAAAAACAGAAATAGTATATGAAAACGATTTTGTTTTAGCTTTTAAAGACCTAAACCCGCAGGCGCCTGTTCATCTGCTTGTAATACCCAAAACCCATATAGAAAAAATATCCGATTTGAATCAGGATAACAAAAACGTGGTTGCTGAGCTTGTTATTGCAGCCAATGAAATTGCAAAAAAATATAAAATTGTCGAAACCGGCTATAGGCTCGTTTTTAATTGCGGGTCCGACGCCGGCCAGGCGGTTTTCCATATCCATCTGCATCTTCTAGGCGGAAGAGCTTTATCCTGGCCACCGGGGTAATTTTTTTGGAATATTTTTCTCCTTCCTGTGTTATTAATGTAAAAGGGGGGAGAAAAACATGCAGTGTTTAGAATTGCACCAGGAAAGAAAAGAATACGATATTACGGGTTTTGGTTATGTATGCCAGGTTTGCGGGCACAAGGTAGACACAAGGCCGCCTGAATGGTGTCCGGAATGCGACAGTCACCGTATCTTATTTAAAAAGACACCCATTTATCAGGCATAACAATCTGCTCTAAAGGTAAACGCGATTTATCCCGGGCTTCAGCATCTTGGGCGTAGCCTAAGCATAAAAGTTCTACAACCCTTATATCCTGAGGGATTTTAAGGATTTCCTTAACCTTATCCTCATAAAAAGCGCCTATCCAGCAGCTTCCTATGCCTAATTCCGCGGCAACAAGCGTCATGTGGTCAATTGCTATGGCCACGTCTATAGGATAACATGGCTGCCCGCAGGACATAATATGGTTATCAGTCTGCGCGCAGCAGGCTATTACCACGGGCGCCTGAGCAACAAATTTTTGTTTTTTAGCTGCTTCGGACAGTTTCTGCCTCGTTTCCTCATTCTTTACAACTATAAACCGCCATTCCTGACGGTTTGAAGCAGAGGGGGCTAAACGGGCAGCTTCCAGTATCTGCTTTAAATCGCTATCTGAAATAGGCTTATCTTTATAATCCCTGACACTATATCTTTTCTTTATAGCATCAATAACCTTCATCTTGCACCTTCTTTCTGTTGCATCGCGGCAATATGTGTGCTATATTTATTCCGCCATGGTTAAAAATAACAGTCTTTATTCTACGCTGCTTGCCTTAAAAAAGCAAAAAAATTTTGTTTTTTTATGGGGTGGAGAGAAAAACAACGAAGCCTCAAAAAGCTTCCTTTTTATAAAACCTGTAAGGATAATAACAACCCACAGGCAAAGCGAAATAAAAAAATGCTTTAGCCTCATAGAAGATGCCCTGTCAAAAGGATTTTATGCGGCTGGATTTTTAAATTACGAAGCATCATCTGCGTTTGAAAGCGCGCTGCCTGTGACAGAAGGTAATTTTCCGCTTATCTGGTTTGGTATTTACAAAAAAGCGGTTATTATGCATGGCAGCGGGCTAAAAGCAGAACAGGCTGGCAATGAGTTAGGTGCCTGTAAAATTAAAAATATCAAACCATCCGTAACAAAAAAATCATACATATCAAACATATCAAAAATAAAAAATTACATCAAAAAGGGAGATACCTACCAGGTAAACTATACCTATAAATATAATTTTGACTTTTCCGGAAGCCCCTGCCGATTATTTTTTGATTTAAGTAAAAAACAACCTGTACAATATGCGGCCTTTTTGTCTTTTGATAATGAAAAGATTCTTTCTTTTTCACCGGAGTTATTTATTTCAAAGAAAAAAAATACCTTAACAGTAAAGCCCATGAAAGGCACCATAGCAAGAGGAAAAGGCTTTCAGGACGATTTATTAAAACAAAAAGCCCTTAAAAATTCCACCAAAGACCGGGCTGAAAACATAATGATAGTTGATATGCTTAGAAACGACTTAGGCAGAATATCCGAGACAGGCACCGTAAAGACTGTCAGGCTTTTTGAAACAGAAAAATACAATACGCTTTATCAGATGACGTCAACTATTCATTCGCGCCTGCGCGAGAAAAGCCTGTATGAAATATTTAAAGGTATTTTTCCGTCAGGCTCGGTAACCGGAGCCCCTAAAATAAACACCATGCGGATAATAAAGGACCTGGAAAAATCTGCGCGAGGTATATACACAGGCGCAATAGGCTATATATCGCCAAAAAAAGACGCTGTGTTTAACGTAGCCATACGCACCCTCCTGCTTAACGAAAGTAAAAAACACGGCGAGCTTGGCGTAGGCAGCGGAATAACTATTGGTTCTAATCCCGAAAAAGAATACGACGAATGCGCGCTTAAAGCGCTTTTTTTAACACAGCCGCAAACAAACTTTCAATTACTGGAATCCTTGCTTTATACTAACGGAAAGTTTTTTTTATTAAACCTTCATCTTGAGCGTTTAAAAAATTCCGCTGATTATTTTGGATATAGCTACTTTAAAAAGAATATATTGAGGTCTTTTAAAAAACATTGCGGCAGACTGCATGCTGATAAAAATTATAAAATCAGGCTTTTGCTGGAACGTAGCGGCGATGTTAAGTTAACATCATCAGCGCTACCCGTGCATAATGATGCGCCTGGAAAAATAGCTTTTTCAAAAATACAAACCGACAGTTCTGATGTTTTTTTATACCACAAAACAACCAACCGCAAGCTTTACGATGCTGAATTTGAGCATTATGGTAAAAAGGGTTTCTGCGATGTAATTTTTACCAATAAAAATAATGAAGTGACAGAGGGCGCTATATCGAATATAATAATCAGAAAAAACAGCCTGTATTACACGCCGCCTCTAAGTTGCGGATTGTTGGACGGCGTATACCGCAGGTACCTGTTTGAACATTCGGCGTTTCCGCTAAGGGAGAAAGTTTTATATAAAAAAGACATAATGAAAGCCGACAAGATATACATATGCAATTCAGTGAGAGGCCTAACAGAGGCAATACTATGAACCCAGCCCTTCCTTCAAACAGAACCGAGCATGGAGGGTGCGGAGCGATAGGAGGAAGAGCTTGGTAAAAAAGTATGTGTTGCAGTATCCCCAGCAGCACCAGGCCACAAAAATAGATTATGCCGGCCACCTTAATCCCGAACAGCTCGATGTAGTTATAAACGCAGACGGGCCATGCCTTGTGCTGGCAGGCGCAGGCAGCGGAAAGACCAGAACCTTGATTTACAGGGTGGCATATCTTTTGGAGAAAGGCGTGCAGCCTGATAACATACTGCTTACCACCTTTACCAATAAGGCCTCGGGCCAGATGAGAGACAGGATAGAAATGCTTCTTAAGCGGCATGTTAATAACCTCTGGTGCGGCACTTTTCATCACATCGGAAACCGCATGTTGCGCATGTACGGCTCCCAAATAGGCATAAAGCAGGACTATAACATAATGGATGAAGAAGACGCAAAGACCCTGATAAAGGCCTGCCTGAGGGAGCTTAAGGTAAACACTAAGGAAAAGTTTTTCCCTTCGCCTCGGGCAATACAGTCAATAATAAGTTATTCGCGCAACACGCAGCAGAGCATTCTGGATGTAATAAGCAGCGATTACCCTGAATTTTTGACGGTAGTGTCGACAATAGAGGCAACATATTCACTATACACAAAAAAGAAGGCGTCTTCCGGCAACCTGGATTATGACGATTTACTTACTGAAACCCTGCGCCTGCTTAACCAGTCTCAAGGATCCAGGGCTAAATTCACAGCACAGTTTCGCAACATTCTTGTTGACGAATACCAGGATACCAACATATTGCAGTTTATGATTTTAAAAATCTTGTCCGAGCATCATAACAACATATTGGTTGTCGGGGACGATGCCCAGAGCATATACGCGTTCAGGGGCGCGACAATAGAGAATATACTTAATTTTCCGAAAGATTTTCCAAGGACAAAGGTTTACAAGCTGCAGACAAATTACCGCTCAAACCAGAGTATTCTGGATTTGGCGAACAAGTCAATTTCCTTTAATAAGCAGCGATATGATAAGACGCTCAAAGGCATAAAAGAAAAAGGAGAGCTTCCTGCCCTGATAAGGGTAAAGGATTTAAGACAGCAGGGCATTTTCGTGGCTCAAAGAGCGCTGGAGCTGCATGAGGCAGGATACGATTTAAGAAAAATAGCCGTGCTTTTCAGGGCTCATTACCAATCCGCTGAGCTTGAAATGGAATTGTTAAAACGCGGCATACCTTATATCGTAAGGGGCGGAATCAGGTTTTTTGAGCAGGCGCATATTAAAGACGTGCTGTCATACTTGAGAATAATACATAACCCCGGAGACGAAATAGCCTGGACAAGGGCGCTCTCCATGGAAGAGGGCATCGGCTTTGCGTTTGCCGATAAAATTTTTAAAAATTACGCCAGCAATTGCTCCGCTTTGCAGGATATATTTAAGGATAATCATTGGCAGCAGCTGTCAAGAAGGGCAAAACTGGCTTTTGAAAATTTCAGAAAAATAATTTCCGCGGTCACAAAAGATGAAATTAACGGAAAAATAGATTTAATGCTTGAGACAATTATTGAACGCAGTTACCAAAATTATTGCATGATTAATTTTGACAATTACAGGGACAGGCTCGATGACTTAAAGGAACTTGTCAATTTTGCGCATACTTATAAAAGTTTACAAAAATTTCTGGCGGATACGACCCTGGGCGAGGCATTTAAAGGCGAGACTGTGGTAGATGAGCAGGATGAGGCTGATTATCTTGTGCTTTCTACAATACATCAGGCAAAAGGCCTTGAGTGGGATGCGGTAATATTAATAGGGCTGATTGACAATCAGTTTCCTCACGCAAAAACAAAAGAGGACCCTGTAGAGATGGAGGAAGAAAGGCGTTTATTTTATGTTGCCGCTACAAGGGCAAAGACTCAGCTGTACCTGATGCATCCTATGACCAGATATGATTACAATTACGGCATTGTGATAGCAAGGCCATCTGTTTTTATAGAGGAATTGCCTACCGATTGTTATGAAAAATGGGAAATAGAACCGCAGGAAACGATTTTGGGAGATTCGCAGCTAACATACGAAACGGAGGAATGATATGGGCGCATATTTTTACCTTCTTATAGGGTTGGTGGCTGGTGTTGCCAGTGGGTTTTTAGGCATAGGAGGCGGAACAATTATTATACCTGCGTTGGTATTTTTTGCGAAATTTACGCAGCACCAGGCGCAGGGCACTACCTTGGCGCTTATGGTCGCGCCTATCGGCCTATTAGCTGCTATAAAATATTACCAGTCAGGCAACGTAGACCTGAAAGCAGCTCTTCCAATATGCCTTGGTTTTTTTATCGGAGGACTTTTAGGGGCATTGTTTGTCATGCCCATACCTGACCAGGTGCTTAAAAAGATATTTGCTGTTTTTCTTATCGTTATTGCGATAAATATGTTCTTCAGCAAGTAATTTCTAGTTATTGACAATGCCGAAAAAATGTGTAATACTATAAAAACAAACTTAAAGAAAGGGAAGGGAGGTAAGCACTAATATGAGACTTATAATAGCGATAATCATTGCTGCCTTTGTAATAACAGGATTTTGTAAGACAGCCATATGCGAAGAAGATGCTGCCCAGAGACTTTTAAAAGACGGCCTGCTTGGCGCAGCTACCGGAGCTGTGGCATCTAGCGCCTCTGGCGGAAAAGCCGGTAAGGGCGCGCTTGTCGGAGCCGGTGTTAATATAGTCGGCGGCGTGTTGTTTGACGCAATGAGCGGTAAAAAGGTTGCCCAGACAGATACTGTCCAGAGCATGACCCCTACAGACGCTTTTCAACAAGGGTATCAGGCGGGATACCAGTCCGGTTTTGATAAAGGTTACAGTGAAGGATATCAGTCAGCGTTAAAGACGACAAGACAATAATATTTTAAAACACAGGGGAGGACAAATACTCTTAAAACAGTAATTGGCCTCCCTTTTTTGTTTTAACATGAAAAAGCGGATAGCCCTTTCAGTAATAGTCATAGGCTTCGGCGGAATAATAGCCCAGCTAGTATTGTTGCGTGAGTTTTTAATAAGATTCTGCGGCAATGAATTATCCATAGGCATTATTCTGGCAAACTGGCTGCTGCTTGAAGCTGCAGGCGCGTTTTTCATACTAAAAAAGCTCAAACAAATAAATAGAAAACTGGAAATTTTTATAACACTGCAGCTTATTTTTGTATTTTCCATACCGCTCATAATATACCTCATCCGCGCCTTAAACCTCATCGTAGGGTTAGAGCCCGGAGAAGCCCTTGGCGCACCAGCCATTTTCTGGTCTTCGTTAATATTGCTCATGCCGGTATGTATACCTCACGGAGCACTTTTTTCATACGCCTGCAACATATTTTCTGACAGCGATGATGTGCCGGGGCTTGTTTATGTTTACAGCGCCTTGGGCGCGCTGATAGGCGGGGTTATATTTACATACTTATTGGCCGGACATTTTAACTCCTTTGCAATTGCCTTCGCCGTATGTTTAATAAATATACTTCTATGCCTTACCTTGCCTGCAGGGAAGACTGTAAAACTGATTACCTGGGCTGCGGCATTTTTTTGCGTTATTTTTCTGTCTAAATCAGGCGACATACACAGCTATTCAATAAGGCAGCAATGGCCAAAACAGAATATTGTTTTTTACGATAACTCGGTTTACGGCAATGTAGCTGTTACAAAAGCCGACAATCAATATACTTTCTATTCAAACGGCGTTCCAATATTTACTACGCCGACTCCGGATATTATATCCACAGAAGAGTTCGCGCATTTGGTTTTGCTTGCGCATCCTGCCCCGGAAAAGGTATTAATAATAAGAGGCGGCGCAGGCGGGCTTATCAATGAAGTCTTAAAATACCCTATTAAAAGCCTTGATTGTTGTGAGTTGGATCCGCTGATAATAAAAACAGTTAAGCGTTTTAAAGCCCCGCTTACATCTTCCGAGCTGAGCGACAGCCGCGTCAGGATTAACTACACAGATGGCAGATTTTTCCTTAAAAATACTGCGGAAAAATACGATATAATAATGGTCGGGGTATCTAACCCGCAGGATTTGCAATCCAACAGATTTTTTACTGAAGAATTTTATTCAATCGCAAAAGGCGCGCTTGCCCGAGGCGGTATACTGGCAATAACACTGCCCGGCTCCGCAAGTTTTCTGTCGGATGAATTAAAAAAGCTTAACAGCTGTATTTACAGCACATTAAAATCAGAATTCTCTCATGTGCTTGTTATCCCGGGAGACAATAATGTAATTTTGTGCTCATCCGCTGTTTTATCGCAGCGTTTTACCCTGGCAGGTATAAAAACCGCCCTTATCACAGAGAAATATATACAATATAAAACATCGCCTGAGCAGTTAAAATGGTATCTGGATTCCATTGGAAAAGTAAAAACAGGGATAAATACGGACTTTAAGCCCGTTGCCGTATTTTACAGCCTTTCGTACTGGAACAGTTTATTTTCGCCGCGCACGCAAAAAGTATTCAGCTTATTTGAAAAAATAAGGCTGCAAACTTTTGCCGGCGTCGTTATTGTTTTTATACTTATATGCATTTTTGCAAAAGGCAAAAAGGCTTTATGCGGGCTGCCTTATGTGATAATGACAACAGGTTTCTGCGGTATGACATTTGACCTTCTTTTAATATTTAGTTTTCAGACTTTATGCGGTTTTGCCTATTACTGGATGGGCCTGATAATCGCGGTATTTATGTTCGGCATTGCCGTCGGAGGATTTATACCTGTAGCCAGAATGAAAAATATCAAAAATACGCTTATGGTTTTGTTGAAAACAGAAGTCGCGTTGATAATTTTTATTTGCGCCTTCCCGGTTATTTTAAACGCTCTAAGGACCTTTCACGTATCTTATCTTGCGCTTGCTTTTATATCAGGACTTTTAACAGGCGCGGAATTTCCCCTGGCGGCAGCAGGTTCATCGAAAGCTGCGGGGATACTTTACGCAGCCGATCTTATGGGCGGCTGGGCTGCCGGAATATTAGCCGCGATAGTGCTTGTGCCTGTTTTAGGGGTTTTTGAAACCTGTGCCTTAATGTTTTTATTAAAAATATCTAGTTTTGTTGTCTTGCTAAAGAAAAAGTGTTAAAATAGAAACATGAACTCCGCCCTTTCTGCATAAGTAAGGGGCGGGGTAAGGAAAGGAAGGGCGGGGTGAACTGGTTTCTTGCTTTATTAGGCTATTTCTGGTTTTTTCTTGGCATTGCTACGATACTGTTCGCTAAGAGTATCAGGAAATATTACGGCATATTCATAGAAGGAAACCACCCAAAATCAATGGGCGCCCTGGCTATCTTGGTGGGCGGGCTACTTATTGCTTCAATAGCAAACTGCGGATATGTTCCGTTTGTTTTAATGCTGGGGATAATACAGATAGTAAAAGGCTTGTATCTGTTATTCGCGCCGCCTAAATATGTTAATGCCCTTATAAAATGGTGGCTCGGCACATCGGTCCTTATCTATAGGTTATGGGGAATAGCAACCGCAGTAATGGGATTAATACTTCTAAAAGCAAGGCTATGAACCCCGCACCTTTTTAGCATTCAAAATATTATACTAGAAAAGTGCGGGTTAAATATATAATATGACTATCATAAATGCAATAATTGAATATATAAAAGGTGCGGGGTGAGCAAGCCCTTATTTTATATTTCATTAATTATGTTAATTGTTTTAACAGCGTCAGGCTGCGCTAGCATGGGAACGCTTAATCCCGCTACTGGGAAAAAAGAGTTTATATTCATCTCGAGCGCTTCCGAAATAAGCATGGGCAAGAGCGTACATGAACAACTTGTACAAAAATATAAACTTTCTACAGACAAGGTTAAGGGCGAGCGATTAAAAGAAATAGGCGCAAGGGTTTCTTCAGTGTCGGACAGAAAAGATTATCCGTATAATTTTTACCTTCTGCAAAAAGATGAGATAAACGCCTTTACGACTCCCGGGGGCAACATATATGTTTTTAGCGGGCTTTTTGACAAACTTAAATCAGATGATGAAATTGCCTCTGTACTGTCCCATGAAATTGGCCATTGTGCCGCAAGACACGTGGTGAAAAAAATACAGGCAGAACTGGGATATAATATTATCGGCACGCTTGTGTTTGCCAGCCTAAAAACGTCCGATGCCCGGACACAACAAATTGCTTCTGCGGCAAGTTCCATAACAAACCTGGTAATGCTGGGCTATAGCCGCGAGGATGAATACGCAGCTGATAAGCTGGGGGTTAAATATATGCACCTTGCGGGTTATGACCCGCAGGCTATGGTTAAAGCGCTTCAGATGTTGAAAGAAAATTCAAAGGGTGCCCAGGGGCCTTTAATATTAAGAAGCCATCCATATTTAGATGACAGGGTTGTGCGCGTACAATCCGAAATAGCAAACCTTAAAAACAGCCTGCCTAAACAGCAGGCGGGGAGTTAAAGAAATGAGCGAAACACCGCTTGTGTCCATTGTAATACCTGTAAGAAACGCAGGCAGGACCATTGAAAAGACGTTCGAGTACCTCTTAAATGTGGATTATCCGCGCGACCGCTGGGAAATTGTCATAGCTGACGGCGGTAGCAATGATGAAACCCTGGAAATAATAGCTAAATGGCAAAAACAGCACCCGTTTATCGGGCTGGTGAAGATAACCGATTGTCCTTCGCCTGCCTTCGCGCGAAACTGCGCGCTGGAAAAAGTAAAGGGTGACTTTATTCTTTTTACGGACGGAGATTGCGCGCCGTGCAGGGAATGGATCTATGAATTACTTAAGCACTTTGAAAAAGACCCGCAGATAGGCATTGTCGGCGGAGAGATTCATACTTTGAGGGTGGATCCTGACAACCTGACCGAAGCGTGGTGTGAGCATTTTATGTTTAATATGGTAGCCCCTAGGTATGGGTTTATAAAAGAGGGGTATTTTCCTCCGCTTTCAGACAGGCGGCCTACGCAGATAGCAGGCCACAGGGGTTATTTTTTTGTTACAGCCAATGTAGCTTACCGCAAAAAGGCCATAGAGCAGGCGCACGCCAGGTTCTGGGAGCACAAGACAGGAGAGGATGTAGATTTTTGCATACAGGTTCAAAACGCAGGCTGGAAGTTATATTTTGCGCCGAAAGCCAAGGTTGACCATATGCACAGGGCCACATTCCCGGCCTTAAGAAAAGTATGGGTTACTTACGGTATGGCGCATCCGCCGCTTTTAAGCAAGCATAGCAAAAAATATATGGAAATAGTATTTCAGTTTTTGAAAAATAATCCGACAATAGCTTTCCCTTTTCCTGTAAGGGGTTTTATCTATCTGGGAAATTTCCAGCTTATGAATATATTTTTCCTGCTGACAATCGCGTATCTGGCGATTTCCTTGTTTCATCCAATAAGCCAGGCCTTATGGTTGACAACTGCAATACTGTTTTCAATTACCCTGTATTTTACTTATCAATACGTAAAGTGGTGTTTTTTTATGCAGCCGCATAACCGTTTTTTTACCTGGTGCAGGATGAAATATCTTACAAATTTAAGTTTTTCTATCGGCGCCTTAAAAGGGTCCCGCAAGTATAAGACATTCTGTATAGAACCCAGCTTTTAATAAAACAGAGGCAATTATGGCAAATATACTGGTTATTTACTATTCACGGACAGGTAATACTAAAAAAGTAGCCGAGCTTATTACTGAAGGCATTAAAAAACAGAAAGCGAGCGTAACCCTTAAGGACGTAAAAGATGCAACGCCTGAAGACCTGATGTCCGCAGACGGGATAATAATAGGCTCACCAACTTATTACGGCGGCATGGCAGCTGAGATTAAGGGTTTGTTAGATAGGTCTGTCAGGCTTCATGGAAAGCTGGATGGCAAAGTAGGAGCCGCGTTTTCTACGTCTGCAAACATCGCAGGCGGCAATGAAACTACGGTTTTGGGCATATTAACAGCAATGCTTATTCATGGATTTATCATACAGGGAGACCCCAGCGGCAGCCATTACGGCCCTGTGTCTGTTAATGCGCCGGATGAGCGGGTCAGGAAAGAGTGTCAGAGGCTTGCCGAAAGATTTGTTTCTTTGCTAAATCGCTTAAAGTAAATTGAATCTTCCTTAGCGGTCTAAGGCCCTGTAAATGCCATAGGTTGCAGCTATACTTAACGCCGTGCCTATTAACGCGCAGCCGCTCAAAAAAAGAGGCATAGCTGCTAACAGTAAAAAAGTAAATATTTTTTTCATGTGTATTTATTATACAACTAAAATATGCGTATTGCAAAACAAAAAAGGAGGAGCAAGATGAAAGCCAGGAGTCTTATTGCAGCAAAAGTTGTAATTTTTATTTTTATATTATCCGGTTATCTCCATGCCGGCTTAAACGAAAATGTAAAAGAATGGATTAACCAGCTGTCGGACGCAAAACAGAGGGCCCAGGCAAAAGGCAATCTTGTGAGGGCGCAGGATAAGGCTGTCGGGGAATTGATAAGCAACCTTCAGGACGAGCATATCAATGCAAGCGTAAAGGTGGATATAATACAAATTTTACAAGCCAATAAAATAAAAGAAGCAATACCTGCCATCAGGGAGTATGCGGACAGTAAAAAGGTGAGGCTCAGGCTGTCTTCCGTTGAAGCTTTAGGAGTAATGGAAGATGCAAGCTTGTCCGATATTTTTAAAAAGGCTTCAGCGGACCGCGATGAGGATGTAAGGATAGCGGCGTTAACTTCCTTAATAAATATAAAAGATGAGGGCGCAATCGACATATTTATCAAATCGCTTTCCGACCCAAAAGTAAAGGTCAGGTTAAAGGGCCTGGACGCGCTGGATGCATTTAAAGACAAAACTGCCATACCCGCCTTAATAGAAAAGCTGAAGGACTCAAACAGCAGCGTAATATTAAAGAGCGTTGACTTGTTGTCAAATTTCAAAAATCAGGAAGTTGTAGAGGCTTTGGTGGGAAATTTAAATACAGAAAACGTGCAGATAAAAATTAAGACAATCGAAGCGCTTGCCAGAATAAAGGACGCGTCTGTCATTCCGGCGCTTAAAGCGCTATCGCATGATGAGTATATAGACGTGCAGGTCGCGGCAGACAATGCCGTTAAGGCAATAGAGAGCTAAGCGAGCTTTTCATACTTTAAGGAAGGTAAGCCCTTTTAATATTGGATGAGCTTCTGAATATGTTTATCTTTACGTCCGGGCATCTTTTTCCCACATCTTCTATGATCCTGCGCATTAACGCCCTGCTTGAGACTTTTCCGTAAGGGCATTTAAAAGGCATAAAAGGTATGTGTTTTTCGCGGGCATATTGTTCGATATGCTTTTTTTCTATCCTGCAGAACGGCCTTATGAGTTTAAAGCGCCCTTTAAACATGGCGAGCTTGGGTGGCATTGTGCTTATTTCACCATGAAGAAAAACATTCATAAGAAAAGTCTCGTCTATGTCGTCAAGGTGGTGGCCAAAGGCTATCTTTTTGCACTTCAGGCGGCTCGCGAGTTTAAAAATTTCCTCGCGCCTTTTCCACGAGCACCAGAAACATTCGCCGGTCTTTATGTCTTTTTTACCTTCATTTAAGTCTGCCTTGACAATATAATATTCAACGCCCAGGCCTTTTAAATAATCCTCAATCACTTTCGCGTTTTTCGCGTTCATATCAACATGAACGGCGATAAGCTTGTATTTTATTGGGACAAAGCTTTGCCTTGCCTTTAAGACATCAAGCAGAGAAAGGCTATCAGGACCGGATACGCCGACAAGGATTTTGTCGTTTCTGCTTATCATCTTGTAGTCGTAAATGGCCTTGCCTGTAACTTTATTGACAAGGAATTCAGTGGAAGTTGAAAATCTCATAATGCGTATATTATAATAACAATATAATTATAATACAATTGAAAAAACTCGCCCT
>Ga0082335_1000573_pt1 | contig 89747 bp, 84 predicted proteins | sample Subgrocontami58m_FD_72375 | JGI IMG/M metagenome (GOLD analysis project Ga0082335, IMG submission 72375) | Subsurface groundwater microbial communities from S. Glens Falls, New York, USA - GMW37 contaminated, 5.8 m (SPADES assembly) (version 2) ...
GGATGGTAAAAGCGCGTTCCAATCTCTTTCAACAAATCTCTAGATTTGCTAACCGGGATGACTGAATTCTCTTAGTCCATCGATATCTGTTCAAGCTCATTTTTCAATTGGAAAAGAGTGAGTGAGTGGTGGCAGACTTTCGGACTTTCTGCTGCGAATGGCTGCTCAGGGAGCATAAGCAACCTATCTTCCTGGAAAGTCTTTTATGTAAAGGAATATTACCCTGCAAAAGGGTTGCAAGTTGTATTCATTCGTATTATTATCAAATGTAATTTATGGCTGATGTAAAAGACAAACCCAATATCATTCTCATCGGTTTTTCTTTCACGGGAAAAACCAGGGTCGCCCAACTGGTTTCCAAGATGCTGGGATGGGATTGGGTTGACACTGATGAGGAGATTGTAAGGCTGGCAGGTAAGTCTATCTCTCAGATTTTTTCCCAGGACGGCGAGGACGCATTCCGCAAGCTTGAGAAGAAGGTGCTGAAGAAGGCTTGCTCAGGTCAAACCCACGTCATCGCTACTGGTGGAGGTGCTGTCCTGGATGCCCAGAACCGCCGGCTTATGCAGAATTCCGGATTTGTCGTTTGTCTGGAAGCGAGCCCAGAGGCGATCTACAAGAGATTGAAGCTCGAAGTAAGACGGAACCCGAAGAACACCATGATACGGCCTCTATTGTCCTCCACGAGACCTTTGCAGAGGATAAGAGAGATGAAGGCGTACCGCCAGACTTTTTATTCGATGGCAAACTGGACCGTGCATACGGATAACCTCCGTCTTGAGGAGGTGGCTCATGAGGTGGTGCGCGGTTTCCAATATCACAGCCAGCCAGCCGACATATCATTATCAGTGAGGGGCAAGAAGATAATATCTGTGTGCCACGTGGCCACCAGCAGTGGTAGTTATCCGGTTTTTGCCAGTTGGGGTCTTCTGGACTGCCTTGATGAGGCAATGCACAAAATCGGGGTTTCCGGCAAGGTGGTGGTTATCGGCGATGACCAGGTTCTTCCCCTTTTCATCGCCAGAGTTAAAGACAGTCTGAGTCATATGGCGGCAAAACTCGCCGTCTGCGAGTTTCCTGCCGGAGAGAAGAGCAAATCTCTGAAGACTGTCAGCCGGATTTACGATTTTCTGGTGCGTTCGGGAGTGGAAAGGCAGGACTGCGTACTGGCTCTGGGTGGGGGCGTCACCACAGACCTGGCTGGTTTCGCGGCTGCCACTTATCTGCGCGGGATCTCTCTCGTGCATCTTCCCACCAGCATCATAGGTATGAGCGACGCGGCGATCGGTGGAAAAGTAGCCGTTGATCTCCCCTGGGGCAAGAATCTCGTCGGCTCCTTTTATCAGCCTCGCATGGTACTTATAGATACCGAAACCCTTTCTACTCTGCCGGAGAGAGAAAGAAAAGCCGGATGGGCCGAAGTGCTCAAGCATGGCTTCATCCTCGATGCATCTCTGCTGGATTACGCTGAGGCGAATGCGAACAGTCTGAAATCACTGGACCCCCAGATTACTTCGAGGGCCATAGCGTGGAGCGCCTCCTTGAAAGCCAGCGTTGTCAGTCTCGATGAGAAGGAGAATAACCTTCGCCGCGTCCTGAATTTCGGTCATACGATCGGTCACGGGCTTGAGGCTGCTCTGAAGTACCGTCGAATGCTTCATGGTGAGGCAGTGTCAGTAGGGATGCTGGGAGCAACCCTGTTAAGCCACAGACGCGGCCTGATAACTGACGATATCGTTAACAGAGTAAGAACCCTTTTGAAAAAATTTGCGCTTCCCACGCTTGCGCCGAAGGTTAGTCTGGAGGAAGTATCCGGAGCTATGTCTCTGGACAAGAAGGTAAAGAATAAGTCCATTTACTGGGTGCTGCTTCGAGGCCTCGGCGAGACGGTTATCGTTAACGACGTCAGCCGTGAAGAGGTAGTTGCAGTTCTCAAAGAGCTGGGCTGCCAGTAGAAGGAGCTGAGTGATTCTAAAGGAACAGATTACAACGGGAGACGGACGTATCCCCGTCACCAACCTGGACTTCCTCTTCCATCCTCACAGCATTGCCATAGTTGGAGCTTCGAGGGAGAGAGAGAAGGCTGGAGGCCGTTTTGTCAGAATGCTTCTGGAGTTCGGCTTCCAGGGGAAGATTTTCCCCATCAACTATAAAGAGAAGGAGATTTTTGGACTCCGGGCTTACGCCAACCTGCGCGAAGTTGAAGACCACATTGATCTGGCCATCATTGTAATACCTGCGGGCGCGGTGCTTTCTGCAATCAAGGAATGTGGCGAGAAGGGGGTAAAGTTCGCAGTTATTCATACTGCGGGATTTGCGGAACTGGGAAGGGAAGGAAGGAACCTCCAGGAGCTTGTAGCAAAAACTGCCCGGGATTACGGCGTAAGGCTTGTCGGTCCAAACTGCATGGGCGTCATGTGCGCGGACAGCAAAGTGGCGAGCATGTTCAGCTACAAACCCGAACTGCTGGAGAAGGGCGATGTTTCCCTCATTTCACAGAGCGGCACTATATTCAACGCCATCACCAAGTTAGCTTACGACAGGGGGTTAAAGTTAGATAAGGCGGTTAGCCTCGGCAATCAGGCCGACCTCAAGGAAATTGACTATCTGGGATATTTTGGCGGCGATCCTGATACAAGGGTGATAATGGCTTACCTGGAAGGGCTGACCAGCGGTAGTGAATTCCTTAGAAGGGCAAGGGACATTTCAACCAGGAAACCGATAATCGTCTGGATGGTAGGGCAGACTCAGGCAGGGATACGGGCTGCCGTTTCTCACACTGCCGCCCTGGTCACCAACGAATCCCTGTGCAATGCCGCCTTCAAGCAGGCTGGAGTTCTGAGAGCGAAACACTCGGAGGAGCTTTGCGACATGGCTGTGGCATTCTCTGCGCCGGTCCTGCCCATGGGCAAGAGGATCGGACTGCTGGTGGACTCCGGTGGACAAGGTGTTATTCTTTCTGATGCTTGCGAGAGAGAAGGTCTGGAGCTTCCGATTTTCTCTGCGGATATACAGGAGCAATTGCGCGCCCATTTGACCGGATATCTGCCTCCTTTTTCGGGCACGGGCAACCCGGTAGACCTTGTCTGGCCGAACTACAGCGAGATACTGAAGATTTACACCGGCTGTCTTGAAATCATGGCCAGAGCTGTCGACGCCATCATAATGTACACCTTCGTCCCCTACGATGAAAACATCAGCGACAGATTGCGGGACCTGAGAGACCATTTGAAGATACCTATATTTATTGTGCCGGCTTATTATATATCAAGTCAGGAATGGCTGCAGAAATACGTGAGGAAGGGATTTCCGGCCTATCCGACGGCTGAGAGGGCCGCTACGGCAATGTCGGCTCTAGTGAGGTACGCCGAACACAGGAGAGAGACGGCGAGGGAGAGAATTTGAATAATTCATCAACGGACAGGGCGGGCTTTATGGGCACCACCATTCTGGCCGTGAGACGCCAGAACGAGATATCTATCGCAGGAGACGGCCAGATAACTTTTGGGGAAGTAAAAGTAAAGCAGACCGCAAAGAAAGTTCGCCGCCTGTACAAAGACCAGATACTTGCGGGCTTCGCCGGCTCTGTAGCCGATGCCCTCACTCTGTTCGACCGCTTTGAAAGCCAGCTTGAAAAACATAGCGGACAGCTTAAGAAAGCCGCGGTTGAACTGGCAAAGGAATGGCGCATGGACAGGGCCCTTCATAGATTGGAGGCCCAACTCCTTGTCGCCAACAGGGAAGAGATGCTGCTGATTTCGGGGGATGGCGATGTAGTGGAGCCGGATGAAGATTCGGTGGCCATCGGCTCAGGAGCGGGATACGCTCAAGCGGCCGCGACGGCATTGCTGAGACATTCAAATCTCCCGGCAGAGGAGATAGCACTGAGAAGTCTGGAGATAGCTGCCTCAATCTGTATCTTCACCAATGACAAGATATCGGTGGTATCTATCAAAAGAGAATAGGGATTGGAACGCACCTATCACGCTTGAATAATGCATTTACGATTGAGCAGACCTGCCCCACGACCCATGCCCGGGCTGGCCGGTTAAATACTTCCCACGGCCTGATAGCTACTCCTGCCTTCATGCCGGTGGGCAGCCAGGGAACAGTAAAATCTCTTACGCCAGAAGACCTGAAGAATCTATCAGTCAAAATCGTGCTCTGTAACACCTACCATCTGTACCTGCGTCCCGGAATGGAAGTCATAGGGAAACATGGCGGGCTTCATCGCTTCATGGGCTGGGATGGCCCCATTATCACAGACAGCGGCGGCTACCAGGTTTTCAGCTTGTCAGGGCTCAGGAAACTGACCGACGAAGGTATTTATTTTCGTTCCCATATAGATGGCAGCGAACATTTTCTTTCGCCCAAGCTTGCCATGGAGTATCAGAGGAAGATCGGCTCCGACATTGTGATGATGTTGGACGAATGTCCTCCCCACGACGCCGCACATGATGTCGCTCTTGCAGCCATGGAAAGGACTCACCGGTGGGCCAAAGTCTGCCTGGCGTGGCCTTTGTCCAGGGAACAAATGCCTTTCGGAATTGTTCAGGGCGGCATGAATGCCGGTCTTCGACGGGAATCGGCATTGTTCTTTTCGGAGCTGGAATTCGCCGGCTTCGGAATAGGAGGCTTGAGCCTCGGTGAACCAAAAGAGAAGACCTGGGAGATGACCTCGGTAGTGGCGGAGAATCTGCCAGCCCAGAAGCCGAGGTACCTTATGGGCGTAGGTTCCCCGGAGGACCTGGTCCAGGCTGTTTCGCTGGGCATCGACCTTTTTGACAGCGTTCTTCCCACGCGGGTAGCCAGAAACGGGGCTTTATTCACAAGGCAGGGCCGCAGAAACATAAGGAATTCGGAGTACCGGATTCAGGAGGGTCCTCTGGATCCCAGTTGCAGATGCTACACCTGCCAACGCTTTTCGGCAGCCTACTTGCATCACCTGTTTCGCTGTGAGGAACTGCTCGCGTACCGCCTGGCTACGCTGCACAACCTGCATTTCATCATAAGTCTGATGGGCGAAATCAGGGAGGCCATCTTATCCGGGGATTTTCCAGGCTTCAAAAGACAATTCCTTTCAGTCTACAAGATAGCAGATGAGGGCATTAGACTGGAACAAAAGAAGAAATGGCTCGAAAGATCAAAAATGAAAAATAGCAGATCAAAAATGCGATTTAGCACTCCTGATTCTTAATCTTTGCTTTTTGATTTTATTTCTATCCCTCTACCACGTCTCCGCTGATAGGGTCAATCCTTATGTTCTTGGCGCTTATCCACTCCATCGCTCTGGCTATATCCTTCTCGCTGCCTTCCAGCTCCAGGAGTACCCACCCCCTGTCTTCGGTGACATCCGCGCGGCGTATGTTTGTTACCAGGTTGAAGTTCTTGCCCAGCTGATAAATTACGGGCTCGCGTACGAGTTCCGGTGGAAACGTGAGCATTATTTTCTTACTTGCCATTTACGACCTCCCTCAACATAAACTAAAGATAAAAAATAATATGTCAAAATGATAATTAATAGTTTTTAGACCAATCTTCGTGACTACTTATTCTGTGAATTACGTTCGATCTTTTAATCTATCATTTTGATTTTTTACTTATTATTAAGGTACTTACCGATTTTTTCGTTAAAGGAAACCATGGTGGGCTGAATAGTAATTGGGTCCGGCACTGCTGAGGCTATTGCCTCCAGTGTCTTAAGCCCGCATCCAGTGATCAGAGCTACAACTTCCTCGTTCCTGGGAATCAGGCCTTGCTTTACAAGTTTCTTCAGCCCCGCTATGACCACTCCTCCGGCTGTTTCGCCAAAAATGCCCTCGGTTTGTGCCAGCAGCTTCATACCTTCGATAATTTCGCTGTCACTTGAGGCCACCGCGCTGCCCGAACTCTCCTTTGAGGCCCTGACGGCGAAGATTCCGTCTGCAGGATTACCTATCGCGAGAGACTTGGCAATGGTTTTTGGTTTTACGGGATTGATATGAGGGCTGCCGGAGTGGAAGGCGGTCACTATAGGCGAGCTGCCTTCTCCCTGGGTGACATGCATATGGGTCTTGAGAGCGCCAATCAGCCCCACTGTCTTGAGCTCTTTGAATCCCTTCCATATCTTGTTATGTAAAGAACCAGATGCAACGGGAACAATAACGTGGTCGGGCGCATGCCAGCCCAGTTGTTCCGCTATTTCATAGGCCATGGTCTTGCAGCCCTCGGCATAATATGGACGAATATTGATATTCACGAATGCCCAGGGGTATATCTCGACGAGTTCGCTGCAAAGCCGGTTAACGTCGTCGTAGTTGCCGTTCACGGCGACTACCTTAGGCCCGTAGACTGCCGCTCCCAGTATCTTTTCCTTTTCAAGGTCGGCGGGGATGAAAACGTAGGCTTGCATTCCAGCCCTCGCCGCGTGAGCGGCGACGCTTCCAGCCAGATTCCCGGTGGAGGCGCAAGCAAGGGCCTTGAAGCCGAACTCCCTGGCTTTAGTGGCAGCCACCGAAACTACCCTGTCTTTGTAAGAATAAGTCGGATTGACGCAGTCGTTCTTTAAATAGAGATTATCGAGCCCCAGCACTTCGCCGAGGTTCCTGGCACGTATGAGAGGCGTGAAACCGGGGTTGATATCTACGGGTTCGCCATCCACAGGAAGGAAATCAATGTATCTCCATGAGCTCAGCGGGCCTTTCGCTATTATCTCATGGCTTATGTTTTTGGCCAGCCTTTCATAGTCGTAGATAACCTCTACGGGCCCGAAACAGTACTCGCAGACATAAATCGGCTCCAGCGGGTATTCCTTCCCGCAGGCCCTGCATTTCAAAGCTTTAGCGTAAGACATGAAAAACCACCTTCAACAGTCTGGACTCCTGTCTCCTATCCAGACTTTCTCAGCTCCTCGATAAGGACCGGAAGCGCCTCATTCAAATCAGCAACCAGGCCGTAGTCAGAAATCTTGAATATTTCGGCGTTGGGGTCCTTGTTTATGGCTACTACAACCTTCACATTTCTCAAGCCCACGGTATGCTGTATCGCCCCCGAAATACCGCAGCCGAAATACAGTTTGGGCTTTACCATTTTCCCAGTCTGCCCGATCATATGCTCTTCGGAAAGCCAGCCGGCATCGCAAACGTCTTTCGTGGCTCCGATCTCAGCTCCAAGTAGCCTTGCCATCTCCCGGATCTGTGCCAGGCCTTCCTCTCCCGCTACGCCTCTGCCACCTGCTACTATCACTTCAGCTTCTTCCAGTCTCAGGCTTTCTCTCTCCGACTTAACCCTTTCAATGACTCTGAGAGGAAAGGCCTTCGCAGGCAAAGATACCTGTAAGTGTTCAATCCTTCCATTCCTTGCTTCATCCCTTACGGCGGGCTTAAGTATGCCGGGGGGGACCGTGGCCATCTGGGGCTTGGTGTGGGGGCAGATAAAAGTGAACATCATCTTGCCTCCGAAACCCGGCTTGGTCTGAAGGAGCCGTTTCTTATCCTTGTCTATGGAGAGCTCGGTGCAATCGGCTACCAGCCCGGCCCCGAGACGGCAGGCTACCCGGGGAGCCAGGTCCCGGCCCGTATCCGTGGCCCCGAAGAGAAGTATCTGCGGTTTCCTCTTGTTTACTTCTTCGACCAGGACCGTCGTATAGCTTTCGGTTTGATAGCAATCCAGTTCCTGGCTGTCGCTGGCAACGACGGTATCCGCTCCGTAGAAAACGAGTTCCTGTGCCAGAGAAGAAATGCCCTTCCCCAATATTATAGCCTCGACGTTCTCGCCAAGCTCGGAGGCAAGCTCCCTGGCTTTTCCCAGCAACTCCACGGTAACGGCGCTGAGCATTCCGGCTTCGTGTTCCGCGAAGACCATTACGTCTTTGTATTGAGGTAAGGGAGTTGACATAGCTATGCCACCACCATATTCACCAGGCGGCCGGGGACGTAAATCACCCTTGACACCTTCTTGTTGTCCAGGTGGGCTTTTATCTTCTCACTGGATAGAGCCAGATTCTTCGCCTCTTCCTCGGATATGGAAGCAGCGACCTGTACCTTGTCCCGCACGTGTCCATTAACCTGTATGATCAGGGTGATCTCTTCTTCCCGGGCCAGTTGCTCATCATATTTGGGCCAGGATTGCTGATGGATGCTGTATGAACCGCCGGTGTGTCCCCATAGTTCTTCGGTCAGATGTGGGGTTGAAGGCGCCATCATCAGCAACAGCATCTTTATGGCCTCGCCCCAGGTCTCAGGAGCAACGAGGCCGGACTCCTGCACCTTAGCCAAATAATTAGTGTACTCCATGAGGCCGGAAACCATGGTGTTGAAATGGAAATCCTGTATGTCCAGCGTAACTCTCTTGATGGTCTTATGCATGAAATGGCTCAGTTTTCTGTTCGCCTCTTCTACCTCGACCGGCCCGACGTCGGACCGCTGTGTGTAGCTTGCCTCGACGATGTTCCACACTCTGCTCAACCAGCGGGCCATCCCGTTAATACCTGCGTCACTCCATTCACCTCCCAGCTCCCAGGGACCCACGAACATCAGGTAAACCCGGACTGCGTCAGCTCCCACCTCTTCGATGTAAGGGTCAGGGGTGACCACATTCCCGCGGGACTTGCTCATCTTGGCTCCCTTATAGATAATGGTTCCCTGGTTAAACAGGCGAGCGAAAGGTTCGTCAAAATGCACCAGCCCCATATCTCTGAGGGCTTTTGTAAAGAACCTGGCATAAAGCAGATGCATATTGGCGTGTTCCGCGCCGCCGGTATACTGGTCCACGGGCAGCCATTTTCGGATTTTATCTCCGTCAAAAGAAACATTAGAAGCTTTGGGGCTGGCATACCTGAGGAAATACCAGGAAGAGCAAATGAAAGTATCTAATGTATCCGTTTCTCTCTGGGCCGGCCTGTGGCATATGGGGCAGGTGGTATTAACAAAAGCCTTATTGTACTTCAGAGGCGATTCACCGGTGGGCTTAAAATCCGCGTCGCGCGGCAGCAGGACAGGCAGGTGCTCATCAGGGACAGGAACCGTTCCGCAATGGGAGCAATAAACAATGGGTATGGGTGAACCCCAGTACCTCTGCCTGGAAATCAACCAGTCTCTTATCCTGTAGGTGATTGACCTCTTGCCCCAGGCATTCTTCTCCAGATAATCGCATATGCCCCTGGAGCCTTCCAGATTGGTCAGACCGTTGAACTGGCCTGAGTTGACCATGGTCCCGGTTTCAACCCATGCCTCCTCCAGTTCCTTGCCTGTCCATCCAGCCGGAGCGATAACTACCCTGATGGGAAGGCCGCACTTCTTAGCGAAAGCGAAGTCCCTGGTGTCATGGGCGGGAACCGCCATGACCGCGCCGGTGCCGTAGCTTGACAGCACGTAATCCGCTATCAACAGAGGTACTTTCTCTCCCGTCACCCTGTTGACCGCGTATGAGCCCAGAAAGACTCCGTCTTTTTCCCTGTCCGCCGCCAACCTCTGTATCTCGGACTGCCTGCGGGCCTTTTCCATGTAGGCTTGTACTTCCTGTTTCCTTTCTGGGACCGTAAGTTTGGGGACTAGCGGGTTCTCAGGGGCCAGCACCATGAATGTAACGCCGTAGAGGGTATCCGGCCTGGTGGTGAAAACCCTGATTTCCTTTTCCTCAAGACCCAAGTGGGAAATATCGAAGGATATTTCCGCGCCCTCGCTTTTTCCTATCCAGTTCTTTTGCATTATCTTGATGCGCTCGGGCCATTCAATCTTGCTGTGGTCGAGCAGTTCCTCCGCATACTTTGTGATGCGCAGGAACCACTGCTCCAGGTCTTTTCTGGTAACCGGCGTGCTGCACCTCTCGCAGACACCCTCGCCCACGACCTGCTCATTCGCCAGTACAGTTTGACACCTGGGGCACCAGTTAACCGGCGCCCTGGAACGGTAGGCCAGGCCGTTCTTGTAGAACTGCAAGAAGAGCCACTGGGTCCAGTGGTAGTACTCCGGCAGGCAGGTTATCACTTCTCTTTCCCAGTCGTAGCAGGAGCCCATGCTCTTTAGCTGGGCGCGCATCCTGTCAATGTTATGCATGGTCCAGGTATAAGGATGAATGGCTCTACTTATGGCGGCGTTTTCAGCCGGCAAGCCGAAGGCATCAAAGCCGATGGGATGAAGCACGTTGAATCCGCTCATGCGCTTGAATCTGGCATGGACGTCGGATGGACCCATGGCGTACCAGTGCCCGATATGCAAGTCCCCTGATGTATAGGGAAACATGGTAAGCGCATACCACTTGGGGCGCGGATCATCATCGTGGACGACGTAGAGCCGGTCCAGCGCCCATTTCTCCTGCCACTTCTTCTCTATTTCCGAAGGGTTGTATTTCATTTCCATATTATGTAATCTTACGTAGTCCCGCAATCAAGATTTTGACATTGTGTACAAATCAAAGGATAATTGTAGCAGTAATGGGAAGCTTTGTTCAACCTGCAGTAATGATACAGGACACCTAGGTGAAGAAGAATATAGTAGCGATTATTCCGGCAAGGGGAGGATCCAAGGGACTGCCCCGTAAAAATATCAAGCCTCTCCTGGGGAGGCCTCTGATACAATATACCGTGGGTCCGGCATTGAAATCCAGATTCGTGGATAGAGTCATTGTCAGTACGGATGATGGGGAAATTGCTGATGTGGCGAAATCCCTGGGCGCTGAAGTGCCGTTTATAAGACCGGCTGAATTGGCGCAGGATTTCACTACTAGCGAAGATGTTTTGAAACATGCGTTGCTCTGGCTTGAAGAAAACGAAGGTTACAGGACAGATATTTTTGTTTATTTGCAGCTAACTGACCTTTTTACGAGAACCGAGTGGATTGACAAAGCGGTGCAGATGCTTCTTGACGATAGCGAACTGGAATCGGCTTTTGTGGTCCAGCCTGACCATAAGAATTACTGGAAGAAAGAAGGGGATAGATACGTAAGATTGAATCGAGGCTTCCACATGGCCAGGCAATTGAAGGAGCCTATCTATCGCGAAGATACCGGACTTGGCTGTGCGAGCAGGGCGTATCTGATACTTGAGCAGAACCGGCGGGTTGGAGATAAGGTGGGAATAATAGTTAATGAAGACTTCGTGATTGATATTCATACAGAATTTGATTTCTGGTTAGCGGAAAAGGTTCTTCTGGAAAGACCGGAGTACAGGAAGTATCTCTCATAGATAGATCTCCCGGTATGAACCGCCAGAATCCGTCCAGATAACGATGTCAAATATGTTCTTCAGGTTCTTTGCTTGCCAGGTTCTACGGCATGCAGATATGGTTGTCTTGTCCAGCGCGTTGGGCATGAGGGAAGGGAATTCGGGTGTCTTCTGGCTGAGGAAAATTAATCAGGACATATATGAGTCAACGTTTGGCAAAGCTCTGTTCTATCCGGAATATTCCCCGAAGAAACAGATGTTGGCGGAAGATATAGACTACTTCGGTACCATCTTCAGATGGAGTGACCTGTCCGCGGGAGACCATTTTCTGTTATGTCTTGAGCAACTATATAAGAAAGGCGCTCATAATAAAGAAATTAATGAGCCTTTCGATACTTATGTAAATAATAATCTGCGGTATTGCACTGGTGTATTATTCAGGCATTATAAGTCTGAAATCCTGAACGCGTTCATATCTAATACTCTGCTATTCAAGACAGTAAAGGCGGTCCTGGATGTCCTGAGAGGTAAGCATGAGCGTACGAAGATAGACACTGAGGAGACTTTTGAGGAAAACCTGGAAGTCCTGTCCTCATATTACAAAGATAAGGCTCTTGGTCTCTTTGTCGGGACAAATCTGAAGCTGTATGATACTGCCCTCCGGCCTGTCTTTGAATCCTTTAACAGCAAAGGGATTGCCATCCTTTATGTAAAGGAAGGTCTGTATGATAAACTGGAAAAGAAAGACTGGGGTTACCAGCTAAATATCAGGATACCCTCATCTTGAGAAGTATTCAAGGCCAGGAATAAACGAACAGAGTATGAACGCGACAGAGATATTCTGAGGGGCAGAATCAGGAAAGCACCGGTTGATAATGTTTACAGGAAATTCAATCTAAAAGTACTTGATAAAGACCTGAAGCGTTACTACGCAATACGCTCCCCTTTGGAGGAAATCAGCAGGCGGTTGAAATTCTCTTTTGTCTTTACTATGCCTGACAAAAGGGATTTTCCCAGGACTCTGCTGATGCTGAACAGGGGCAGAAATATTCCCACCTTCACCTATGACCCCCTGTTCAATCTCTCAGAGACTGTTATTCAGTGGTTTTTCCTGTCTGAATGGGTGCTGATGAGCAATGCCAGATGGGCTGGCATGGTTGAGAGCAAAGGTTTTGCCAGAGACAGAATTCATGTCGTAGGCTCTACACTGGCTGACCTGGCTGTGGAAAAGCGAGGCGTCAGGCAGGCGGGCAATAGTAACGGCAAGAACATACTTGTGCTTACCAAGCCCGCTCACAGGAGCATCAGTAACTATCCGATCCTGGATTCCGTTATCAATGTTGTGCAGGAAACGGGAGTGAACTACAAGCTTTTTGTCAGGCCCCATCCCGCGGACAGAAGCTCTTATGAAGGTTATGAAGAAAAGTATGGTGATAAGCTCTTTGTCAGCCCTAAAGGCACTCCATTATATGATGACCTACGTGACAAAGACATAATTGTAGTTTTTGGGATCAGCAATGTCATCTTCGAATGTTTGCCAACCGGAAGGCCGATCTACGTGGTTGATCTGACCGACAATACCGATAGAGGTTTCCTGAACAGGGAAGATATGAGAAAGGCCATTTCTTTTTTTGGTTCTCTGAATGCTTTTCAGCAGGATTTGAGGCAGGCAGTGACAAATAACATTAATAGAGAATACGGGATACCCCAGTCCATAGTGGACGACTTTTATTATAAATTGGATGGCAATACCTCGGAAAGAATTTGCGATTTTGTACTGGGAAAGGTTACAGAAGCCAATGTCTCTTAATAAATTAAGAGATTGGAGAGCTTGTTCAAAGTCTCAGCCATGATGCTCGGCGAACTGCAAAATTAAGTTACATCTGTTATAATTCTGAAAAAGGTACAAGGAGATCAAGACACAGGCAACCCCCTCCAAGCAAAGCCGACCAATATCCGCCCGATAGATGCGCCGCATTTTGACTTGCATTGATACCAACGATGATACTTATTGTTAGGGTAAAGACCGACACTTTGAGATTCTGTTTATTGATGAGATGGGTAGTGACATAGCCGATGGGAGCAGAACCGTATTTGATTATCAAGCCCAGGAAAGGCTGGCAGCTTATAGATTTCAAAGAGCTCATCGAGTATAGAGACCTGCTATATCTACTAGTGAGCCGGAACATAAAGGTTCGCTACAGTCAGACAGTCCTCGGCGGGTTATGGGCAATCATCCAGCCCTTTTTCATGATGATTGTGTTCAGTATCTTTTTTGGCAATTTGGCCAAAGTGCCATCCGACGGCATTCCTTACCCTGTCTTCAGCTATTCGGCTCTCATCGCCTGGACGTACTTTGCCAACTCTGTAACAAATTCAAGCAACAGTATTGTTTCCAGCGGTGGTCTAATATCGAAGGTATATTTCCCGCGTCTTATAGTGCCGCTGTCATCCGTTCTGTCCGGTCTGCTGGACTTCGTGATTGCTTTTGTCATATTGATTGGCATGATGCTGTACTATCACATATACCCCACGTTCATGATACTTCTCCTGCCGATTATGGTTGTCCTGATGATGCTTGCCGCCACCGGGGTAGGCATGATTCTTGCCCCTCTAAACGCAAAATACAGAGACATAGCATACACCGTTCCTTTCCTGGTGCAGTTCTGGATGTTTGCGTCACCTGTCGTTTATCCGGTCTCCATGGTTCCCGAGAAATACCGTCTGATTTATGCCATAAATCCCATGACCGGGGTTATAGAAGGATTCCGCTCGGTCTTGCTGGGATCAGTTGCCTTCCCCATGCAGATGCTCCTGGTTTCCGCCGCGGTGAGCATAGCTTTATTCGTAACCGGAGCTTTATATTTCAGACAGACTGAACGCTACTTCGCCGATGTCATTTGAGCCGAACTATGTCTAATCCGATAATCAAGGTCAATAACCTGTCCAAACGCTACCGCATAGGCGCCAGGGAAAGAGCCAATAAATCGTTCCGTGAAGCCATTGTGGAGGGGATTACTGCCCCATTGAGGAATCTGGGCAGGCTGCGGAATTTAACAAGATTTGACAATGGCGATGAGGAGAATACCATTTGGGCCCTCAAGGACGTCAGTTTTGAAGCAAACAAGGGTGAAGTGCTGGGCATCATTGGCAAAAATGGGTCCGGGAAAAGCACACTTCTGAAAATCCTGTCACGGATTACCGAACCTTCCTCTGGTTCCGCCGAAATTCGGGGCAGGGTGTCGAGTTTACTTGAAGTTGGCACCGGGTTTAACCCTGAGCTTACCGGCAGGGAGAACATCTTCCTTAACGGAACTATCCTGGGTATGCGGAAGAAGGAGATCGAGAGGAAGTTCGACGAGATAGTGGCTTTTTCTGAGATAGAAAAATTCATCGATACTCCCGTAAAAAGGTATTCCAGTGGTATGTACGTCCGTCTCGCCTTTGCTGTCGCGGCACATCTTGAGCCGGAGATTCTTCTGGTGGATGAGGTGCTGGCTGTTGGAGACGCCGACTTCCAGAAGAAATGCCTCGGGAAGATGGAAAGCCTGGCCGGAACGGGGCGGACGGTCCTGTTCGTATCTCATAATATGGCAGCCATAAAGAACTTTTGTCCTCGCACGATACTGTTGAACCAGGGGAAAATCGCAGAGGATGGGACAACGGACAGAGTTGTCAAGCATTACCTGGGTTCTGGCGTGAATACCAGCGCTGAAAGAGTGTGGAATGATGTCAAAAAAGCTCCCGGGGATGATGACGTCCGCCTTCAGGCTATCAGGGCCAAAAATGGCAAGGGCGAAGTTACTGCAGAGTTCAATATCCAGGAGCCGGTCTATCTCGAAATGGAGTTCTGTGTCTTGAAGGAGGGGTGGTCCCTGACAGAATCCTTTCATCTCAGTGACGAGTCCGGGTTACTGATTTTTGTATCTGGAAATTCTCTCGACCCGGCGTGGCATAATCGCAAGAGGCCCGTCGGGTTCTACCGTAGCTTATGTTGCATACCGGGTAATTTTCTCAACGAGGGGTCTTTCATTATTAAGGTCGCGATCGCTACGGATTCTGTGGTAGCTCATGTGATAGAGCGCGATGCCATAAATTTTCACGTGTTCGATCCCGGCTCTGGCGGCGTACGAGGGGATCATACCCGCGAATGGCCGAACGTGGTCATAAGGCCCTTATTAGAGTGGAAGACTGAGCAGGTTCCAGCCAATGTGTGTAATTCCTGTGGAAACGGTGAACATGAGGGATTAATGTGAAAGCAAAGATTAAGCCAAGAATTGACCTGCAGAACAGAACAAAGCTGGAGACTGTAATTCCCCTGAGCGTGCCGTTCATAATTAATGTTGACCCCTCCGATGTATGTAATTTTCAGTGCAAGTTCTGTCCAACGGGAGACCGGGCCCTCATGAGGAATACGCCTGGAAGAAGTCATGGTCTCATGGACTTCGACCTCTTTAAGAAGATAGTTAACGATATTTGCGAGTTCGAAAGACCCATAAAGGTTTTAAGGCTTTACAAAGATGGCGAACCTCTTCTACATCCCGAATTCCCCGAAATGGTCAAGTACGCGAAAGAAAAGCGGTGTGCGGAGAGGATAGACACGACGACAAATGCTTCTCTTCTATCTCCTGAGAAAAACGTTGAGATGATTAACGCCGGACTTGACAGAATCAACATCTCGATCGAGGGGGTGAATTCGAAGCAATATCTTGAGTTCTCCAGATGTCGAATTGACTTCGAGCGACTGGTGCGAAATATCACCCATCTATACAAAAACAGAAACAACTGCGAAATTATTATCAAGATCAACGGAGATACCATAACGGAGGAAGACAAGAAAAGGTTTTACGAGATATTTGGGGATATTGCTGACGGCGTCTACATAGAGCACATTATGTCCTGCTGGCCCGAGTTTGAACTGAAGGGAGTCAAAGTCAACCGGGAGTTGGGGATATACGGGCAGAATATCAGAAATGTCCAGGTGTGTCCCTACGTCTTCTATTCCTTCTCTATCAACTCCGACGGCTCATCCAGCGCCTGTTTTCTTGACTGGGCCAGAAAACTAATTATAGGTGATGTGAAAACAGAGAGCGTCAAAGAGATATGGAATGGACAAAAGCTCCTGAACTATCAAAAAATCTTCTTAGAAAAGAAAAGGAAAGATCATCCTGTTTGTCACGATTGTGGCCAGATGTCGCACGGACTGCCGGATGATATTGATGAGTATGCGGAGATATTGCTAGGGAAAATCAAAAAACAATGCGAAAAATAACTTTCACCCCTTACACGTCTATTATTTCATCTTCGCAAAAAAAGGATGAACTTCTGCTAGACATTCTTTCATCGACAATAGAGCTTTCCCCCAGGAAGATAGACAAACCTGCGATACTTTACGGCGCCGGGAGTCTTGGGAAGATGGCTAAAGATTTTTTTGAATACGTGGGCATTCCGTTTTCATATGTGGTGGACAGAAACGCCAGTCAATGCAAAACCGATGGACATTGGCGGAACATTAAAATAATCCACCCAAGTGATGCATCGAAAACAGATAAGAAGGATTCTTTGCTCGTGATATGCATCGTTACAATTCCACTCATAAGGTTGCAGGACGAACTAAGGAATGACGGCTGGGAGAATATTGCCTTTTTTTATGACGTAAGCGAAGCTTACCGCGATCAGTATCCTTTAAGCAATGGATGGTTTCTGTGTAAATTTGACGAGGGGGAAAAAGCAGCTGTTGCAGAAGTTTTTTCTTCATTGACAGATGAAATTTCCCGTGCCCACTATTTGCAGTTTCTTGCGTGGCGGAGATTAAGGGTTGAATTGTTGTTTGAAAATCTTGAGGTCAACGTGAATAATAGATTTTTCATACAAGAAGTAACCGATGTTTTGAATGAAAGCGAAGTGTTTGTTGATTGTGGGGCTCATAAAGGGGCTGTTTCCAACAAGTTTTTAGAATTAGTGGGTGATAAATATGATGCCGTTTACGCCTTTGAGCCAGATAGCGGCACCTTCGCAACACTAAGCAAGGAATTTGAGCACATTCCTGATATTAAGACCGTTAAATGTGCATTGGGCGATAAAAACGGTCGGGAAAAGTTTTCTCAGGGATTTGATTTCGCATCGAAGCTAAGTAAAGCTGGCAAAGATTTGACCAGGACTGTTACTCTGGATAGTTTAAATATCCCTGCTACGTTCATTAAGATGCATCTGGAAGGCGGGGAACTTGACGCTTTAAAAGGTGCGGTCCGTACAATGCAGAAATACCGCCCGATTATGGCTGTGACTATTTATCATAACCCGGATGGTGTTTGGAAAATCCCCCTTTTTTTTATCAATAATGTGCAAGACTACAAGTACCTTCTGAGATTGCATTCGTGGGGCGGAACAGGCGCGGTATTTTATGCTATCCCAAAAGAAAGATTAAAAAATATTGATAGAATCTAAATGATAATTCAAGATGGGAAAAGATAATAAAGTTTGGCAAAGGATAGAAAGCTAGCTGGAATCTCTTCGCTTGGAGAGGCATATTGCATTTATACTTGGCAGGGTGCTGAAAATATTCCATCGTGCTTTTGTTGTGGAAGTAGACAGTTGGTGATTTGCGTCCTTACGATGAGGAAACAAGGAGATAACACATGAAAAAACCTGTCACTGTTCTTTTTATTATGCTTCCATATCTTGTTAAAAGTAAAGAAATAAACAGTAACAATACCAGGAGCGTTTTGGCATTTCCGTATGGGCTGCTATCGATAGCTTCTTATGTTAAAGCAAACGCAAAAGGGGAACCTGATATCAATATCCTCGATTTGAATTTGTATGCGGAGAGCGAAATGCCAGAAGTAATCCAGCAGCATCTGGATAAACTTCAGCCTGACATAGTCGGAATGTCTATGATGTTTGATTTCTCGTACAGGCACCTTAACTGGGTATCAAAACAAATTAAGAAGCACAACAGTAGAATACTCATAGTTATTGGTGGGAGCGCTGCCACAGTCTCCTGGAATATGATCCTGCACGACCAGGAATATGTGGACGCGCTGTGCTATACAGAAGGGGAATATACTATGTGCAGGCTTGTCGATTCGGAAAATGCCAGTGAAACATTAGTTAATGATCCCGCCTGGGTAACAAAGAAGTCATTGACCGAGGAAAGAATTCCGCAGCCGCGGTATGTGGAAAATCTTAATGAAGTAATCAACATTGACTATTCATTTGTCAACACCAAACTGTACGGTATGAAAGAAGCATTTTCCCCATTCTCTTCAATCAGAAACTCTATTGATGTACGGCAGTTCTTTTTGGTAACCTCTAGGGGCTGCCCGTTTAAGTGTGTTTTTTGTGCTGAACCGTCATTTCATGGTAAACGTATGCGGTATGCTGATGTGGATGTGGTGATAAAACATGTGAAGTATCTTGTAGAAAATTATGGGATGAATGTCCTTACTCTCTACGACGATCAGATACTGCTTAATCGATCTCGGGCCAAGGAATTGTTTCGAAGACTTGCTGAATTCAAGATAAGAGTTGAAACACCCAATGGTTTGTCTGTGGCATTCATTGATGAAGAAATGGCCATGTTGATGAGAGGGGCCGGTATCGACACGGTTCCATTGGCAATAGAGTCGGGCTCAAGCCGAATGTTGCATGACGTCATCCATAAGCCATTGCGACTTGACCAAGTAAAGCCCGTAGTGTCATATTTACGTCACAACAATATCTTTGTTCAAGGATATTTCATTGTTGGTTTGCCTGGTGAGCGAGAAGAGGACAGAGACGAAACAGTACGGTTCATAAAAGAGGTAGGATTGGACTGGAGCGGCTTTAATTTGGCAACCCCTTTGAGGGGAAGTGAACTTTATAGGATTTGTAAAGAAAATGGGTATATTGACAGTAAATATGGGATTGGCGATTTAGGTATGCATGATTATGCTATCAAAGCCCCGGGTCTTGATCCAGAATATATCATGAGGAAAAGATATCTGATGAACCTGGACGTTAACTTTGTAAATAACTACAGAATGAAAGTGGCAGATTACAAGATGGCTCGTTTGTGTTTCGAGGATGTTATCGCGAGATATGAAAACCACGCCTTTGCATATTATTATCTTGCGAAAGCGCTCCAGGCTTTGAACGAAGACCCCCAAAAAGTAAAACAAACTTTGGATAGGGTTTATGAAATAATAAGTAAAGATAACGTATGGCAGGAATATTTTGATTATTTTAGAATTGAGATAGAACAGTTGTAAAATCGGCATTGGCTTTAATAATATGGTTAATTCGATTAAGTCTGGAAGCGTTAGGATACTACATCTTACTCCTCATCTTGGCGGCGGCGTCGGCAGGGTACTTTTGAGCTACCTCACGAAAACTAAGGAAAACCCAGTTTTCATCCACAGCATCGCGTGCCTTGACAGCGCCAACGAAAACGCTGCCGCAACGGCTGGAAGGGTTGGCTTTCCCCTGTTTGAGCACATGTCGAAGAATAGGGGAAGACTTCTCGATTTGATAGCGCGTTCCGACGTAGTGCTTGTGCACTGGTGGAATCATCCGCTACTTTATGACTTTATGGTCCGCGAAGAAGTGCCGGAAAGTCGTGTAATCCTGTGGAGCCATATAGCGGGATTTCATCCGCCCTATGTTTTCACAAGAAATGTCCTTCAATATCCTGACGTGTTCGTCTTTACCACACCAGCAAGCTTTGAAACTGAAGAAGTCCAGAATCTCCCTGATGTGGAGCGGAAGCGGCTGCGTCTTGTATGGTCAACAAGCGGCGTGGAGTATGTTAGAGCGGTGAGGCCAAAGAAGCATTCCGGATATAATGTAGGATATATCGGCACGGTTGACTATGCGAAGATGCACCCAGACTATTTGAATATCTGCAACAATATCGAGATTCCCGATGTCAAATTTATTGTTTGTGGAGGACCGAGCGAGAAGGAAATCAGGAAAGAAGCTGAAGAACTGGGCATCACAGGAAAATTTGATTTCACCGGACTGGTCTCGGACATCACGGAGTACTTGTCGCTGTTCGATGTGTTTGGATATCCGCTGGCCCCGTATCACTACGGCACGTGCGACCAGGTTCTGGCTGAGAGCATGGCAGCAGGCGTTGTCCCGGTTGTATTGCGGAACAGGATGGAAACATACATGGTAAAGGACGGAGTAACCGGGATTGTCGCGAACACGGCGGACGATTATGTTCGTGCTATTCAAACGTTATATAATAACGAAGGTCTAAGGAACTCGCTATCCGGGAACGCAAGGGAATATGCTGTCAGTACGTTCTCCGTCAACAAGATGGCGGGACAGTGGGAGGAAATCATAAAAGAAGCACTGACAATTCCTAAGTCTCGCAAGAAATGGAATATCTCGAAGAATAATAATGAAATAACAGCCACAGATGTATTCCTTGAGTCTCTGGGTATCTACGGGGAGCCTTTTGCCAGCTACCGATGCGCCAAATCCGAAGATGAAAGAATCAGGGCAGCGAAAAGAATAGTAGGCCTTAATGCATCGGCTATCTGGAGAGCGAATACCCGGGGAACCGTCCATCATTATGATTGTTTTCTCCCTGACGATCATTATCTTTCAATTTGGAGCGAATTAATGAAAAATGGTCTTTGTAGGGACTAGATTTAAAAAAATGGGTGACATCAGAAGACGAAATATATTACTTGTCGTACTGCCGTATCTATTGAAGCGCCAAAGTTCAAAGACTTCGAAATTAAGGAGTTTTAAAGCGTTTCCTTATGGAGTGCTTTCTCTGGCTACTTACTTAAAAACACAAGCCGGTGATAAGGTGAACATACAGGTGCTGGACTGCAATCTTGACGATGAGAGAGACTTAATCTCAGTCATTCAGGAAGAACTAAGCGATTTTAAGCCGGATATAGTTGGCTTATCGATGATGTTCGATAACTCTTACAGACATCTCGAAGCCATTTGTTCAACAGTAAAAGAATATGATAATGATACTCTTGTTGTTTTAGGCGGGTCTGCGGCCACATCATCTTATGCTGAGATAATGAAAGAACAAGATCATGTTGACGCTATCTGCTTTTCTGAAGGAGAAATCCCGCTTTTAAACATGATTAACAGCGAAAACATGGCTGATTTTTTGGAGATGGACGCCTCATGGGTTACCAGAAAATCTCTTGGCGAAGGAAGAGTTCCCGAAAAGTTAGCAGTTGAAAACCTGGATGATGCGGTAAGTATTGACTATAGCTTTGTCGATCCTTCAAATTATGCGATGGAAGAGGCATTCTCTCCATTCGTCGCAACAATAAAACACAGAAAGCAGTTTTTCTTGGTGACATCCCGTGGTTGCCATTCTAAATGTGCGTTTTGTATCCACTCCGCTGATAAGGACAAGAGGATACGTTATGCTAGCGTTGACAAGGTTATAGACCATGTGAGATTTCTTGTGTCAAAATACGACATGAATGTCTTGACAATATATGACGATCAGATCTTGTTCAATAAGCAAAGAGCGAAGCAATTGTTCAGGGGACTAGCTCAATTCAGTCTCAGAATTGAATGCCCCAACGGTTTATCGGTCGCATTTATGGACGAGGAGTTGATTAAGTTGATGAGACAGGCCGGCATGGATACAGTTTGCCTGGCTATTGAATCCGGATCGCCTCATGTGTTGAATGACATCATACACAAGCCTTTGCGGCTTCACATGGTAGAACCAGTAGTCAAGTGTCTGAGAAAGTATGGTTTTTGGATCCAGGCTTTTTTTGTCAGCGGGATGCCTGGTGAGACTGATAGACACAGAGATGAAACAGTGAAATTTATTAAAGAAGTGGGCTTGGACTGGAGTAGTTTCAGCCTTGCGATACCATCGAGAGGGAGTGAACTATTCAAAATCTGCGTAGAAAATGGCTTCATCAAGAAGGACATGAAGATAGATGAGCTTGACCCAAATAAATATATCATAAGTACGCCGGAGTATACTCCGGACTATGTTGAGAGGAAAACGTACTTAATGAATTTGGATGTGAATTTTGTGAATAATTACAGGATGAGGAACGGGGAACACGGAATAGCAGCAGATGCTTTTAGGGATGTGATAAAAAGATATGGAAATCATGCCTTCGCCTATTATTACCTGTCTAAGGCATTATCTGCTTTAAGAAAAGATCAAGAGGCGCAATGCGCCATGGAAAGGTATCTAGAAATAATTGAAAAAGACAGCATGTGGAAAGACTATGCCAGGCACTTCAAGATGAATTAGGGGACACAGATGGTGAAGGCAAAAGCGACGCAGCATCCATTGCCTGAAATAGTCTCGCCGGAGTGGTGTGGCATTGATAGGAAGATCAACTGATTACTGGCACTGATTGTTTGTGAAAAAGGTGAAGTGTGCAAAGGGATCCAATAGAACAGTTTCGTCTCGAGGCAGTTGAAAGAGCGAATTCATATAGAAACAACAAAGCTCTTCAGGACGCCTGGCAGAATTTCCATGAACAGATTGTCAAGGCAAGATACGCTTATAACTTTTTTTGGCTTGGAGTGCCTATTATTCAAAGCCCCCAGGATTTATATGCTATGCAGGAGATAATCTGGGAAGTTAAACCGGATCTTATCATCGAAACCGGGATAGCCTGGGGAGGTTCCATTATTTTCAGTGCTTCCATGCTTTCCTTGCTGGAGATATGCGGCAAGGTCAAAGATGGGATGGTTATCGGAGTTGATATTGATATCCGCCCCCATAACAAGAAGCATATCCTTGCGCACCCCCTGGGTAATAAGATCACCATGCTTGAAGGGTCGAGTATAGACAGAGAGATCATAGAAAAAGTTTCCGGGTTGGCAAGAAGCAAGAAGAGGGTGCTTGTTTGTTTGGACAGCAACCACACTCACGATCACGTACTTGCAGAACTCAGGGCGTATGCTCCACTAGTGAGCATCGGGAGTTACTGTATTGTTGATGATACCGGCGTAGAGGATTTACCGGCAGGAACAGCCGCTGACCGCCCATGGGGGAAAGGGAATAATCCCAAGACGGCAGTAAGAGAGTTTTTGAAGGAAAATAATAGCTTCATAACCGATAAAGTTATAGACTCGAAGCTCATATTTACAGGTTCGCCTGACGGGTATTTGAAACGAATTAGTTGAACCCGATTCTATACATTTAATAGTACCAGGAGAGACTAAAACCTGGCTTGCATCTCCTCTTCATGCGCAGCACGAATTGCCGGGAAGAGATAACCAGAAAGCGAACAAGCAGGTGTCGGCAGGAAGTAGAAAGAAGCACGGTTAAAAGGCATGAGTGAAATGGGCATAAACGTGGAACAAGCTATTGACGGAATGCGTATGAAAGTCATCATTTTCGCAGGAGGTTTGGGAACACGACTTGGTCAGTTGGTGGAAACTGTGCCGAAGCCAATGGTGCCCATTGGAGGCAAGCCAATTCTGTGGCACATAATGAAAATATACGACCATTACGGGTTCAATGAATTCATCATCTGTTTGGGAACCAAAGCGGAAGTCATCAGGAGTTACTTCCACCAGTATAATGTCATCAATAATGATTGCACGATTGACTTGTCTTCCGGGAATATTCATTATCATCGTTCCCATGATGAGAGCAAGTGGAAGGTTACTCTGGTAGATACGGGTCAGGACACCCTGAAAGGAGGGAGATTAAAGAAGGTTGAAAGGTATCTCGCCTCGGAAATCAACATGCTAACGTACGGAGATGGACTGGCCGACATCGATTTGAGAAAACTTCTGGAGTTTCATATTCAACATGGAAAGATGGTAACGATCACCGGAGCCTGTCCCCCATCACGGTTCGGGGAATTAGATGAAGAGGATGGTCATGCCCGCTCTTTTAAAGAAAAACCGCAATCTTCCAAGGGGCTGATTAACGGGGGGTTCATGGTATTTAACAAAAGTATGCTGGGTTACCTGACAGAGCGTGATGATTGTGATTTTGAGGTCGGTGCCCTGGAGACGCTGGCGAGGGCAAGCCAGGTAATGGTATATAAACACGAGGGAACCTGGGAATGCATGGACCACGAGAGGGACGTTACCTATCTGAATCGCTTGTGGAGAGAAAACAAAGCTTTCTGGAAGATCTGGGAGTGACAAGTTTGGTCAATAACGAATTCAAGGGTAAGACTGTTCTGGTAACTGGTCACACCGGCTTCAAAGGCTCCTGGTTAGCAGTCTGGTTAAACGAACTGGGAGCCAACGTTATCGGGTACTCCCTGGAGCCTAATACGGCCAGTGATAACTTCGTAGCATCGGATTTAGCACATAGAATCAAGAGCGTTATAGGAGACATTAGGGACTACGCTGAGTTAAAGAAGTTGTTCGATAAGTGCCAACCAGAGTTTGTTTTTCACTTAGCTGCCCAGTCACTGGTCAAGGTGTCTTACGAACAGCCGAAACTAACGTACGACACAAATGTCGGCGGGACTGTGAATGTATTTGAGTGCTGCCGGTTGACCGACTCCGTAAGGGTAGTGGTTAATGTCACAAGTGACAAATGTTATGAAAATAGAGAGTGGCTTTGGGGATATAGGGAGACCGACCGCTTAGGTGGTTATGACCCGTACAGCTCCACAAAAGCATGTTCCGAAATAATAACGGCTGCTTACAGGAATTCCTTTTTTAATTTGAGCGAGTATAGGAAACATCACAAAGCACTTTCGTCGGTAAGGGCCGGAAATGTGATAGGTGGAGGGGACTGGCAGAAGGACAGGCTGGTTCCGGACTGCGTCAGGGCGCTACGAGATAGCCTACCCATTTGCATTCGCTCTCCCCGGTCAATAAGGCCGTGGCAGTACGTGCTCGAACCCTTGAGCGGATACTTGTTGCTCGCCTCAAAAATGTCTGAAGATGGGGAAACATATTCGGGGGCGTGGAATTTTGGACCAGACAACAAATCGGTCATAACGGTAGAAGATCTGGTGAAAAGGTTAATACAATACTGGGGGAGTGGGCAGTACAAGGACTTATCAAAGACGCGGTCCCCCGAATACCATGAATCCAAATCATTGATGCTGGATATCTCTAAGGCTATGGCCATGTTAGACTGGAGGCCTGTCTTGGATGTGGATGAGGCCATTAGACACACCGTGGAGTGGTACAAAGCAGATATCGTGGATTATGATTTTTGCGTTAGCCAGATCCGGGAATATACCGACAAGCTAACGAAGAGGTCCCCAGCATTTGGCCCTGAGGGAGGAGTAGGGGAAGGTCAGACTGGGGAAAACTAGGTAGATGATAATAGCAGAAGGGAAACTGAAGGGAGTATTCGAAATCGACTTGGAACCTCACGAAGACCATAGAGGGTGCTTTATGAGGACATATGACACCAAAATATTCAGAACTTATGGGTTACATCAGGACTGGGTTCAAGAGAACCAGTCTTATTCTAAAAAGAAAGGGACGGTGAGGGGCCTGCATTTTCAGTTTCCTCCACATGCCGAAACGAAACTAGTAAGGGTAGTAAGTGGTGAGGTTTATGACGTGGTGGTAGACCTGAGAAAGGGGTCGGCAACATTCGGTAAGTGGGATAGTTTCAGACTTTCCGCAGATAATAAAAAGATGGTATATATCCCGAGAGGCTTTGCTCACGGAATGTGCACACTGACGGATGATTCTAACATGCTGTACAAAGTAGATAGCTATTACGCCCCCGAAAGTGAGGGGGCAATCAAATGGGATGACCCCGACATAAAAATTAGCTGGCCAGTAGAAAATCCCATCATTACTGAGAAGGATTCAAGAGCAAAAGGGTTTAAGGAGTTTGTTAAAGCCTTCGAGGGACTGGAAGTTTAGTTGAGAATCTGTGTGGGGGGGGTGGTTTCATTGCCAACATGCCCTTGGGAGATGGAGAGCCTTTAATGCGCTACTTGGTTACAGGCGCCTCTGGCTTCGTCGGCAGAAACCTGGTAGAGTACTTGCTTCAAGACGAGAATGAGGTTGTTGCAATTGTCAGGGACAAGAAGAGGCTGCAACAATATGGCTGGCACTCCTTAAAGGACTGCATAGTCCTGAATCTCAACGACATTCAGGTCAATGACCTCTGGACCCATATGGGAAGGCCAGAATGTGTCTTTCATATGGCCTGGGAGGGGTTGCCAAACTACGATTCTCCATACCACCTGACGAGGAATCTACATGCCCAAATGAACTTCCTGGCAAAATTGATTGGCAGCGGTTGCCCAAAAGTAGTGATACCAGGGACATGCTTCGAATACGGGGAGCAGTACGGCCCCCTGCAAGAGGAAGCGGTTTGTAACCCGGTGAGCTCCTATGGAATAGCCAAAGATTCCCTGCGGCGCGCGATTTTCGATTTGAAAAAGTCCAGTCAGGCTGTGGTTATCTGGGCCAGACTATTTTATCTGTATGGGAAATACCAGCGACCGGATTCGCTGCTGGGCCAACTGAATCTAGCCATTAGCAGGGGTGAAAGAGTTTTCAGAATGAGCGGTGGAGAGCAACTGAGAGATTATTCGGATGTTATGGACGTGGTGAAAAATCTATGTCTAGTGTCACAGAAGGTTAACCAGTCCGAGGTCATCAATATTGGATCGGGCAAACCAATATCTGTGAGGAGACTCGTGGAGGATACCTGCTCTAGGGCAGGGGCTGACATAAAACTGGAACTGGGCTATTATCCTTACCTGAAACACGAACCTCTAGCCTTCTGGGCAGATGTATCAAAACTGAACAGAATAATATCCGGACGAGATGATAATCCGCCTGCACGACCTGAAGCTACCGGTGAGGATGAAAAATGGTTAGCATAGTTATTCCAACATATAATCGCCCTGAATGCCTGCAACGCTTATTGGGGTATTATGACAGCTACAGAAATACATATAACATAATTGTTGCGGATGCTAGCTCGGATGAAGTCAAGAAGCTAAACAAAAAGACTATCCTGTCTTTTCCGCGTTTGAAGGTTCAATACCTTGATGGCTATCCTGAAGGAATTGATCTTTCTATCAAGGAACTCGATGCGCTGCACCATGTTAATACCAGGTACTGCGTCATTTGTGCCGACGATGACTTTATTACTCCAACAGGCATTGAGCAGTCAGTGGATTTCCTGGAGAAGAATCCTGATTTTGCCGTTGCCAATGGCGACTATCTGCATTTTGGTTTGCGAAATGACAAGACCGGAAAAGACTTCTACTGGAGAAAGAGCTATGTTCATCAATCTATTGCTTTTCCATATGCCGAAACCAGGCTGAAGTATCACCTGTCAAATTGCTCACAAATAGACGCTTACAGCGTCCGCAGGACTGACTTGATGAAACGGGTCTTTGAAGAAATTATCAAATCTTCCGTTGACAGAAGGCTATTTGGAGAGTTGTCGGTGACTTTGCTCACATTGATATACGGAAAGGCGGCATGCCTGGATGTGCTTTATGGGGCCAGGGATGTCATCAGAACCAGGTCGGCAGATGGGATAACCCTGGGTCAGCTTTTGAAGGATGGCTTAGATAATAATGAATATATCAGATTTAGAGAACTTATAGCTAAACATCTGATAGGGCAATCCCAAATGGATATTCAGGAATCAAGAATACTAATTGATGACGCGATGTCAATTTACCTTAACAGGAAGTTTTATAGCAAACGGAAGAAAAATATTATGAATGTTGTGACTCAAAGGCTGGGACGATTTCTGACCTTTTTGAGTCTGCCTGACTGGGCCGATGGGGGAATCAGAAATCTGTATAACACACCTGCGAACCTCTTGACGAAGAATCGCGTACCCGTATCTCCATCCAGGAAAGGCTACGAGGATTTCGAAAAAATGCGCCTTCAAGTCTTGGTTCATCCAAGAACGGATATATAATTAACATAAATATTTCGTATAAGGATAGAGTATTAATTGAATCATAAAAGTATGCATATGCCGGCGGATTTTTATAAGGGGAAGAAGATTCTTATGACGGGAGGTGGGGGGTACATAGGAGGCCTGCTTATCGAAAAGCTCCTGGAGTATGATCCCCAGGTCGTAAGAGTTTTCGATAGCAATGAGTGGAGCCTTTTTAATCTTCGCCAGAGGTATCCCGATGAGGCCGGGGGCAAATTAAGGTTCCTCCTCGGTGATGTCCGAAATTTCAACAGGCTGCAGTATGCCTTTAAAGGCATTGATATTGTTTACCACCTCGCTGCCTATAAACATGTTCCGGAGTGTGAGTACAATCCTATCGACGCAGTGGAGAATAATGTAACCGGCACCTCAAATGTTATTCAGGCCGCCATCGAGAATGGTGTCAAAAAGGTGATTCTGACCAGCACCGATAAGGCCGCTAATCCTTCGAATACCATGGGCGCTACGAAACTTCTTGCGGAGAAACTAATGACAGCAGCCAACATTTATGGCGCTCATACCACGGTCTTTGCCTGCTGCCGTTTCGGAAATGTTTTCGGTTCCTCAGGTTCTGTCGTGCCCCTCTTTGAGGAACAAATACGCCGCAAGAAACAGATAACCATTACCGACCCCAGTATGACGCGTTTCGTTATCACCAAGGAAAAAGCTGTGGAGTTGCTCCTGACCTCCTGTTATCTGGCTGAAGGAGGCGAGATTTTCATATTCAAAATGCCGGTAATTAATATCGGCGACCTGGCTGACGTCATAATAGAAAAACATGGCGCCGCCAAGAAGACAGTTGTGGGGATAAGAGCTGGCGAAAAGTTGTATGAGGAGCTCATGACTGAAGAAGAGGCTTTCCGTGCTTATGAGGGTGAGGAAATGTATGTGGTATTCCCTCAGATGTTGCGTGCCAAACTGTCCAACTACAAGGGATTCAGGCGAGTGGAGTCTGTGAAGAAGTCGCGCGATATGGACCTTCTATCAAAACAAGAAATATTGAGGCTCCTCGCATGAAAGTTCTGGTAACCGGCGGTGCCGGATTTATAGGCAGGTGGGTGGTCAAGAGGCTTCTTGAGGATGGCCAGGAAGTCTGGGTCCTCGATAACTTATCCAATGGCTCCAGGCGCAACCTGGAGGAGCTTTCCACGAACAGTCGTTTCCGCGGTCTAACCACGGGTGACGTATCGGACCTCCCCAACGTAAAAGCGCTTTTTGCCCATAAGTTTGATCTTTGCATCCATGCGGCAGCGCAAATCAATGTCCAGGAAAGTCTGGAAAACCCGGAGAAGTCTTTCAGAGACAATGTTAGCGGAACTTTCAACGTGATGCAGTGCGCCCGTGAACATAATATCAGGGTGGTGATTATCGGAACCTGCATGGTCTACGACACGGCGGCGGCAGGCCGGAAACTTTCTGAAACCTCACCGGTCAAGCCTTCGTCGCCGTATGCCGCTTCAAAGCTGGCTGCGGAATATCTGGCCCATTCCTACTACTTTGGCTATGGACTTCCGGTAACTTTATTGAGGCCGTTTAATACCTATGGTCCCTTTCAGAAGATGAACATGGAAGGCGGCGTGGTCTCCATATTCATAAATAATTACCTGAGGGGAGATAAGCTGCAAATCTTTGGAGACGGCATTCAGACGAGAGATTTGTTATATGTGGAGGACTGCGCCGATTTCATAGTCAGGGCGGCTTACTCGGAAAAAGCCATAGGGCAGATTATCAATGCCGGCACCGGCCGGGATATAGCTATCAATGAGCTGGCAAGGCTGATATGCCCGTATCCTGAGAGAATTGTGCACGTGAAGCATCATCACCCGCAGAGCGAGATTCCCAAATTACAGTGTGATAACGACAGGGCAAAGGAACTCATCGGCTGGGAGCCGAGAACCAGTCTGATAGAAGGAATCGAAAAAACGAAAGACTGGATCCAGGCCCGGGGGCCAGGTTAAAGTGGACTTCATACCTTATGGACACCAGTCTATTGACGAAGATGATATAAGGGCTGTGGTGGAGGCCCTGAAAGGTGATCGGATCACACAGGGTCCTAGGGTGGATGAATTCGAAAAGAAAGTCGCTGACTATTGCGGGTCCGGATATGCGGTGGCCATGTCCAGCGGTACAGCGGCTCTGCACGCCGCCTGTGCGGTGGCTGGAGTTTCGGCAGGAGATGAGGCTATCACCACTCCCATCACTTTCGCCGCTACGGCTAATGCCGTCGTTTATTGCCAGGGGAGACCTGTATTTGCCGATATCAGAGCGGATAATCTGAACATAGACCCGGAGGAGATAAGAAGACGGCTAACTCCCAGGACCAGGGCTATACTTCCAGTGGACTTTGCGGGCCTACCGGCGGACCTGGAGGAAATTAATGACATAGCCAGGCAAAGAGGCCTGGTGGTAATTGAAGACGCCTGCCATGCTCTTGGAGCTGAATACAGAGGTCGACGCGTCGGGAGCCTGTGCGATATGACCGTATTTAGCTTTCACCCGGTCAAGCATATTACCACCGGAGAAGGGGGCATGGTGCTGACTGACAGTGAGCAGTATTATCAGAAACTCAAGGTTTTCAGACATCATGGCATAGTCAAGCCGGATAATCCTCCGGAAGGACCGTGGTATTACCAAATTGACGACCTTGGTCATAACTTTCGGATTACTGATATCCAATGCGCCCTGGGGATAAGCCAGATGAACAGGCTGGATGCCTTCGTAGCAAGGAGAAGGGAGATAGCGGCTCAGTATGATGAGGCCTTTTCCTCAATTGAGGAAATCATGACGCCGGTGCGGGAGAAGGATAAAAAAGCCGTCTACCATATTTATGTAATCCAACTACGGACAGGAAGTCTCAAGAAAAAGAGGAAGGAGATTTTCGAAGCGCTCACTGCGGAGAATGTCGGCGTTGCTGTCCATTATTTGCCGGTACATCTTCATCCCTTCTATCAGAAGACCTACGGATACAAGAAGGGTGATTTCCCGAGAGCAGAAAACTATTATGATGGAGCCCTAACTCTGCCTGTTTTCCCGGGTATGACTGATGATGAGGTCAAGTATGTTATCGGCTCACTCAAAAAGGTCATTTTAAGTGCTGCTTCCTGAGTGATACTTCCTCAAAGCTGGTGGGTCCTTGATGGTCTGTTTAGTTCAGCCTTCCCGGTCAAAGAAACGTGCATGTCGCTCCATAGAGGATTCCGTTATCTTAAACAGCGAAAGGTTCTCAATCCACAGGTATATGAAACCTAGAAAAACAAGGGGAAGTATCAGGAGCGAATGCAGTACAATTGCATATGCTACCGCCGAGGAGTCGGCGGCTCCGAAAAGTACCAGGGTCTGCTTGGAAAAGAACTCATATGGACCGATTCCGCCCTGCGTCGTGGGCAAAGTCGTGGCGAGATTGGCTGTTCCTGTGGCCACGAAATAGGCGACCAAAGGCATTTTGAATCCAAAAGCCATTCCAACCAGGGCGCCTGTGATAACTTCAATGGTCCACAGCAACAAAGAATAGGCAAAGGCCACAGCCATTCTCCCAGGATTTCGCAGAATCTTCATACCTTCGATAAGACCGGTCAGAATTTTCTCTACCGTTGTTCTGAGTTTCCCTGGGGCCAGATTCACAAGCCTGCCCACGATCTCTTTGAATGCGGCAGGAAAGGCTACCATTGAAATCAGAAAGAGAAGAAGTCCCACGAAAATGAAAATCATAATACCAAGCAGATTGCTCAGTAAGCCTCCCAGTGGCAACAGAAAGGAAGAAATAAGGATGATGAGAATGAGTGCCAGTCCGTCCAGTACCCGTTCCACCACAATGGTGCCAATAATCGCGCTCTTGCCTATGCCTTCCTTCCTCCAAACCAGATATGCCCTGACCAGTTCCCCGACGCGGCCGGGCAGGATGTTGTTTACCATATAGCCGATAACATTTGTTGAGAATAGTCTTCTGGCCGGTACAGCCTTTATTGGTCTGACTATATATGCCCATCGCGCTACCTTGAACCAGAAACTGATAAAATATACGGCTAGAGCAGGTGCGATAAGAAAGTAGTTAGCCTTTCTTAATGAGGAAATAATCTCGGCGAAATCTGTCTTGTAGAAGAGAAGTACCAGGAAACCAATGGTTACAACAGAGCCCGCGATGAGGTGCCATTTCTTAGTCAGTTGCCAATCTCCTGTCAGTTTCTAATGTTCCTTGATAAAGCCAATTTAACATATCTTGTGCCTTTTCTCAATAAGTCCCTTATTACTGAATTGCAGTTCAGCGGATTTAACTATAGAATAATTCCGTATTCCATTGACTGGAACGGGTATTTTATATGACTTTGAAATCAGTCTTAACAAGACTTAGGTGCTTGCCATGCTCTGGCTGGTAGTGGGCAGTGGCTCTATTGGCAGAAGACACATCTCAAACCTGAAAAAACTGGGCGTAGAGGATATAATCGCCCAGGACGTAATGCCCGAACGGTGCCGGGAGATAGAACGGGAATTCAGGATTAAGACCTTTGACAGTCTGGAGAAAGCCTTTCTGCAAAAACCCCAGGTTGCTTTGATTTGCACCCCTACAGGACTGCATTTGCAGCAAGCCATTCTTGCTGCTCAAAACTCTTGCCACCTGTTTATAGAGAAACCTCTGGCGCATTCGCTGAACGGAGTTGACCAGCTTCTGACACTTGTCAGGCAAAATGAACTGATAACGTTGGTTGGCTGCAATATGAGGTTTCATCCGGGGATAGCCAAAATGAAGGAAATTCTGGATAAGAAGAGTATTGGCCATGTGCTGGGCGCCAGGGTGCAATCCGGCTCCTACCTGCCTGACTGGCACCCTTATGAGGATTATCGTCATAGCTACAGCGCCAAAAGGGAATTGGGAGGGGGGGTCATCCTCGACGGAATCCACGAGATAGACTATCTTCGCTGGTTCCTGGGCGAGGTGGAGGAAGTCTTCTGTATCGCAGGAAGATTCTCGACTCTCGAGATTGATACTGAGGATATGGCAGAGATATTGATCAGATTTGGCTCCGGCGCTCTGGCCGAGTTGCATCTTGATTATGTGCAGCGCTCTTATGCCCGCTCATGCCAGCTCATAGGTGACGCGGGGACAGTCCAGTGGGACTTCAATGATGGTCAGGTCAGGTTTTATGACGCAAAATCCAGGGGATGGCAAGTTTTCCCCTTGAAGGCAGATTACGACGTCAACGAGATGTATGTGGAGGAGATGAAACATTTTATTTCTTGCCTGAAGGGCGAAGAAAAACCGATGCAGGATGTTTTCCAGGCTAAGCGTGCCCTTGAAGTCGCTCTGGCTGCTAAAGATTCCGCTGCGAAAGGAAGTATAATAAGCATCAGGAATTGAGATGACTCCTCCTTTTATTATTGCAGAAATAGCGCAGGGATACGAAGGGAGCGCAAAACTTGTCGAACTCTTTGTTAAAGCTGCGTCTTACGCTAAGGCAGACGCCATAAAATTTCAAATATTTTATGCGGATGAGCTTGCCTTGCCGGATTATGAGTATTACCAGCTATACAGGACTCTTGAGCTTCCCCTTGAGATATGGGAAAAGGCAATCAAGGAGTCCCACAGCCGAGGTATGGAGTTTTACTCGGACGTATTTGGCAAGGATTCCTTCAGAGATCTTGAGAAAATAGGAGTAGATGGCTACAAGATCCATGCCACGGACATAAGTAACGATAATATTCTCAGGATTGTCGCCGAAGCAAAAAAGAAGGTCTTTTTGTCGACAGGGGGGTGCCATCTGGATGAAGTAGACAGAGCTCTGGACATACTCAGGGGATGTCAGGTAACGCTCATGCATGGCTTTCAGGCTGAGCCGACGAAGACAGAAGATAATAATCTGAGGAGGATAAGGACGCTGAGGAGCAAGTATGTGAACCCCATTGGTTTTCAGGACCATACGGCAGGGGATTCCCCTTGTGCGTCATACCTTTCCTTTGTCGCAATGGGGCTCGGAGTCGATGTAATAGAAAAACACCTGACTTTGAGCCGAGGGGCCCAGATTGAGGACTGTATTTCTGCTTTGACTCCGGACGAATTCGCGAAGTGGGCGGAGCTAACCAGAGGGATTTCTTTGTCTCTGGGCACCGAGAAATGGGAGCTTTCGGAAAGTGAACTCCGGTACAGAGGGAAAGTAAAGAGAGCCGTGTGCTCTGCCGCTGAAATAAGCAAAGGAGAGATTTTCAAAGAGGACAATTTGACATTGAAGAGGACCAATAATAAGAATGCTATTACGGAAATTTCCCGGGTTGTTGGGAAAAGGGCTGGCAGGAACATCCCGGACAACACGCCGATTGAGAAAGGGGATTTAGCGTGAGGCTTGCTGCGGTATTGGCCTGCAGAAACAAATCATCAAGGTTATATGCAAAGCCTTTGCAGAACCTTGATGTGAAGAATAATGTGACGATACTTGATTACCTTGTGGCCCAGCTAAAAAAATATCCGGAAATTAACCAGATCGTTCTCGGCATATCTGAGACTGAAGAAAACAGGGTATACATTGAGCTTGCGGAATCTTACAAGATTCCGTATGTTCTCGGAGATGACTGTGATGTGCTTTCCAGACTGATCAAGGGAGGAGAGCTTGTCGGTGCTGACCACCTGTTCAGAGTAACCACAGAAAGTCCATATACATGTCTGGACGATTTGTCGGAAATCTATAAGCATCATTGTGTCAACCATATGGATTATTCGACCGTAAAGGAACTTCCGGATGGCTCCTTTTACGAGATAATCAGTATGGATGCTTTAAGGCAGAGCTGGCGGGACGGCGACTCCAGACACAGAAGCGAGCTTTGTACTTTATACATTTTTGAGAACCGGGACAAGTTTCGTATAGTGCAGCATGAGCCCCAGCGAGAACTGAGACGAAAAGACCTTCGTCTTACGGTTGATTGGCCCGAAGACCTTATTGTGATGCGCAAGATATATGAAGATTTAGAACTATCTCCAGAGAAGAAGCATTCTTTGGGGAAGATAATCCATTACCTCGACGCGCACCCCAAAATTAATTCTATCAATAACTGGATTGACTCAGGTACGGGCAGAATCTGGTACTAGGCTAGGAGAATATATGATCAAGACAAGGCAGAGAACCTTAACCAGGTCTTTCGAATATCTGAGGAAGGCCGAGAACCTGATTCCGGCTCTTTCCCAGACGTTCAGCAAGGCGCCTAGATACCTTGTCAGAGGTGTATATCCTGTTTACTTACAGAAGGGCGAAGGCAGTCACGTATGGGATGTGGATGGGAACGAATATATTGACTACATTCTGGGACTTGGGCCGGTAACTCTTGGATACAATTACGCAAGGATAAACCAGGCTATTGTAGAACAGCTCAAAGATGGCATAAGCTTCTCTCTGCCGCATCCTCTGGAGATCGAGCTGGCGGAATTGCTCACCGCGGTAATTCCCTGCGCCCAGATGGTGCGCTTTTCCAAGACAGGTTCAGAAGTAACTTCTGCCGCTGTTCGCGCTGCCAGGGCTTTTACCGGACGGGAGAAACTGGCTTACTGCGGATATCACGGGTGGCATGAATGGTATTCCGTAACTACCAGTAGAAACAAAGGTATTCCGTCCGTCATGAAAAACCTCATATTTTCCTTTGAGGCTAATAATATCGAGTCTCTGGAGAGGGTATTCAAGCAGAATCCTGATCAGATAGCAGCAGTAATAATGGAGCCCATCGTCCTGGAAGCGCCTGCAAAAGGCTTCCTGGATAAGGTAAGAGACATGGCCCACAAGAATGGAGCCCTGCTTATCTTTGATGAAATAGTCTCTGGATTCAGAGTGGCTCTTGGCGGTGCCCAGGAATATTGTGGTGTAGTTCCCGACCTATCCACATGCGGAAAAGGCATGGCCAATGGTATGCCCATTAGCGCCGTGGTTGGCCGGAAAGATGTCATGAAGGTATTTGAAGAGGTGTTCTTCTCCACTACCTTCGGGGGTGAGGCTCTTTCCCTGGCGGCTTCTGTAGCTACCATTCAGGAGATGAAAGAAAAAAGAGCAATTGAGCATATTTGGGAAACGGGCAGAAAACTTACATCCGGATTTAACGGGCTGGCGGCCGATATTGGTTTGGATGCCGGGATTACCGGTTTGCCGTGCCATTTCAAGTTTGCGATTCGCGACGTGAATGGAGGGGAATCCCGCGAAGTCAAAAGCCTGTTCATGCAGGAGATGGTCAAAAGAGGTATTTTGCTTCACAGCGGCGCGGTCAATCTGTGTTTTGCGCACAGCGATGAGGATGTTAATAAGACTCTAGATGCCTGTGAGGAATCCCTCAAAATCGTGAAAACAGCCCTGGTGGAATACAAAGTGAAAGAAACGCTTGAGGGAGAGCCTTATCAGGAGGTATTCCAGAGATTTTCATAGGTTTGAAAAAAGCTCTAATTCGTGCTGACGGCTCCCTTCAACTGGGACTGGGCCATGTTATGCGCTGTATCGGCCTGGCGCAGGGGTTGGCAGCAAAAGGCATCGGTTCTTTCTTTGTCACAAGAAATTCCTCTCCTGTTATCAAGGGATTAATTGATCGACATGGATTCTCAGTCGAGTTAATGCCAGATGATTCCGGATTTGAGCGGGACCTGGAAGTAACATCTGAACTGGCAAAGCAGAGGGATGCCCGGCTCGTGGTGACGGACCTTTCAGCTGATGGATTCTTGAGAAGTGCCGGCAACTGCAAAACATACCTTAAGAAGCTGAAGGAAGATGCCAGGTTTTTGATATCGATTGATGACCTCAACGTCATGGATTTCCCCTCAGACATCGTCGTCAATCCCAACTATGGGGCGGAACAACTTGATTATGGCAGGAATAGTCACGTCAGGTATCTTCTCGGTCCAGCGTATTTCATCTTCCGCAGGGAGTTCATTGATGCTTCCGGGATGGAAAGAACAATAAGTGCAGAAGCCAAACATGTCCTGGTGACATTGGGAGGAAGTGATTCATCTGACTTGACTTTCAAGGTGTTGAAAGCATTAAATATGTTAGGGATACAAGATTTGGAAATACGTATTTTGCCGGGTGCGAATGGTTCGTCACGCCATTTGGAGATGTATGAGCAGGCACTGAGAGGTTTCCGGGGCAGTTTTGAGTTTTGTTCTGTGGAACATAATATGGCTGAACTGATGCTCTGGGCCGATCTGGCGATAACGGGAGGCGGGTTGACCAAATACGAGACCGCGGTCACCGGAACGCCAAGCGTCATTATCACCCGTATCAAGCACCAGAAGGATCTGTCCGGCCTGTTTGCCAGAGAGGGCAGTACAGTCTTCGTGGACGAAGGCGATCATATGAGCGCGGAAGAAATAGCCAATGTGGTATCGAAAACACTCAGGGACCGAGAGCTTCGATCTGATATGAGTATCAGGGGTAAGAAACTGGTTGACGGCAGAGGTGTAGCGCGAATTATTTCAGAGATACCGCGAGAGATACTGGATTGAAGAATAAGTTTAGAATCGGCGAACAAATGGTGGGCGAAGGAGAACCGTGTTTTGTCATTTGTGATGCGGGAGCCAATCACGACAGAAAGCTGAGTCAGGCTAAGGAGCTTATTGATGTGGCGGCTGAAGCCAGGGCCGACGCTGTGAAGTTCCAGACCTACAGTGCGGAGACGCTTTATTCAAAGAAGACGCCCAGGTTCTCCTATCTGGATAATATCACCGCTGGCCAGAGTACATATGATCTCATAAAGAGCATAGAGTTGCCCCGGGAATGGCAGGCCGAGTTGGCGGACTACTCGGGGAGGAAGGGTATCATGTTTCTCTCCACACCGTTTGATAAAGAAGCAGTTGATGAATTGTATGCTCTGGGAATTCCTGCCTTCAAATGGGCTTCTTTTGAGATAGTTGACCTGCCCCTCCTGAAGTATGCATCCGGAAAGGGGAAGCCCATGCTTGTTTCTACGGGAATGTGCAATCTGGCGGATATCCAGGAAGCCGTAGATGCGGTGCTATCTTCAGGGAACATGGATATCATCCTGCTCCATTGCATTTCTCTGTATCCGACGGTGCCTGGACTGGTTAACCTGCGGATGATGGATACCCTGCGAGAGGCTTTTCAGGTGCCGGTTGGTCTTTCAGACCATACGACGGGCATCGCGGTGCCGGTGGCTGCGGTTGCCAGGGGTGCCTGCGTAATAGAAAAACATTTCACCTTGAGCCGTAAGCTAAAAGGCCCTGATCATTCCTTTGCCCTTGAGCCGCCTGAGTTGAAGCAGATGGTTAGTTCCATACGGGAGGTTGAGCAGAGCCTCGGCTCTCCTCTGAAACGAATGCTTCCGGAAGAAGAGGAGATGGCAAAGCTGGGAAGACGAAGCATCATTGCCAGGGCCGATATTAGGTCAGGTACGCGTATTACCGAAGATATGGTCATAATCAAGAGACCCGGCTATGGCATTGCCCCCAAATTCCTGAACGTAGTCCTGGGGAGAGAAGTCAGGAAAGATATCGAAGCGGATGATGCAATTACCTGGGACATGATATGAATTTCAAAAAACCAGTTGAACGGGCTGAATAACGTGAAAGTACTATTTCTAGGGTCTCCAGCTTCACCGTTGATTGAATATTTGAAAGAAGCGGGAGACGAAGTCGTTTTTACAGACGATGATATTGATCTGAATCTTGTCGAAAATGTTTCACCTGATTTCATCATAAGTTATGGATATCGCCATATTATTGCTGAAGTTATCATTGAGCGATATGTAAACAGAGCCATTAATCTTCATATATCATACCTCCCCTGGAACAGGGGGGCTGATCCTAACCTCTGGAGCCTCATTGAGAATACTCCTAAAGGGGCGACTATTCATTACCTGGACAAGGGTATTGATACGGGAGATATCATCGTTCAAAAAAAACTCACGTTTTCTAAGGATGATACCTTGAGAACAAGTTATGATAAGCTTCAATATGAAATACAAACTCTGTTCAAAGAGAACTGGGGGAGAATCAGCACAGGGCGGTGTGAAAGGAAGAAACAGAATGGTAAAGGTTCCTATCACAGGTCCGGCGATAAGAAGGTGTTGAATCACTTGCTGGTTAATGGCTGGGATACTCCGATATCGGTTCTGCAGCACAACACGCATCAAACAAATGAAGTTCAGACATAGACAGCAGGTCTTCACAGGCAGAGATGAAAGTACGACCTCAACAAACTGACTTATTCATCTAACTGATTTCAAATGACTTTACTCGTCTATAAAATTCACTCCTTAAACTTTGTTTTGTTCTGGGCCTTATCGTTCTTCTTTGAAATTGTGGCCTATGAAATGAATCCCCTTTTCGGTCGTTTCAGGACAAAGAGAATAAATCGATTGGAATGGGAAAGATATTTCTCGGCGGATGAAATCATTTGCCTCCGCTCCGAGGCATTAACAGCATGGGAGAAAATACTGCTCCGCTTCCCGCTGAGACCGTGGCAAGTGTCTCATGATGGCAGAGTAGTTGATTTCTCGAAGAAAGCAAAGCAGGAATTGGGTGCCTGCTTTGAACACCTTTTCCTGTTCCGTGAGATTCAGAGAAAATCCGGGGCAAAATTGAAGCTTCACATTATCAAGTCGAGCGAATTCGCCTACCTCTCTAATTTCATGGAACCGGATATTTTTTCTTATGACTCAAGCCCCGTGATTTCTGGATTGAATGCGGTTTGCGATGATACGCACTCGTATCTCAGCGTTTTCTTAGAGGCTGCTTCTTTGTCTTACCACATGATAAAAGCATGTCTAACAAGAAGGACGGATAACAGGACTCTGAAGCCGCCCGTTCATATTTTGTGGGATGCTGTCAATCCTGGGGAAATGTATCTTTCTCCTGAAAAACTGACTTTTCCCTGGATCATAGATGGCAATTACGTACGGAATGAAGAACTTGTCTTTCTAATTCCCAAGATGGAAAAGAAGGTTATGCAGGAGATAAAGGCATCTCCGTATCAAGCATTCACTCTCGAACAGCTTTGTCAGATAATTCCACGGCTGGTTCTCCTGAATTTCATCAGTGAACTGGGCATTCTTATTCCTAAGATTATGTTTCTCTCCTTTTTTAAGTTTGAAAATCGCAAGAAGGGCCAATACTTAGTTAGGGCACTGCGTTACAAACCCATAGTGGACTATTTAAGACCAGCCACTTACATAACAAGCATAAGCAGCATAGGATATGAAAACCCGGTGGAAGAGTATTTCAATAGTATAGACATTAAGACAATCATGTATTGTTATTCGGCCAATTCATATCTTTGGACTGACGGACACTGCAAAACGGACTTCAGAACTATCCAGTTCGCCCACATCATGTGTTCCACCATGGTGGTGTGGCATGAACAATTTAAAAAATTTATCCAGGAACATCCTCAGGAGAAGCTTGAAGTGAAAGTCGTAGGGCCTCTTATGGCCGGAGACCAGACCGTATGCGGGAAAACGACCTCACTCAGGGCGTCGTATGTTCCTCAAAGTAATAATCTACAGGATCTAAAATACGTATCTATTTTCGATGTAGCTGCTATGTCGAAATCCGGGAGATCACTCTATAGGGTTTACCCAAATTCCTATACCGAAGAATATTGTTTATCTTTTCTCAAGGATATGCTCAATCTGATATATGATCTTGATAAAGTATTCATCTTGATGAAAATAAAAAGAGATGTAAATAACCCATTTGCATATTCCCACGACCGTATTACCGTATTAGATAGTATGAAGGCAAGTGGCAGAGGCCTGATATTGCAGGAAAGTATTAATCCCTGGATTCCTATAGCTCTAGCTGACTTATTCATATCTATTCCTTTTACGTCCCCAACCCTTGCTGCTATGAATTACGGCAAGCCTGCCCTATTCCATGATGCCATGGGGCTGGCTAAATATCACAGGTATCAGGACATGTCTGCATATATTACCCATAGCTATGAGGAGTTGAAAGGCAGGGTCAAGTTTCTCTTATTCTCAAGCCATTTGGGTACGAAGAATGACTATTCAGAGGCAGCGGCAAAGGCAGGATTTGTTGGAAGGCACCTGGGAACAAACTCCAGTGATGAATTTAGAAAGTATCTCAAGTCTCTTAGAGGGCACAAATGAAAGGTAGTTTTAAACATTCTATTGAAGGCGAACGAATTTACTTGAGGGAGATTACCCTTCAAGATGCCGACAACAGGGAATACTGCCGCTGGATGAATGACAAGCAAGTAACTCAATATACTGAAAGCCGCTTTCAGAGAAATACTGCAAAAACTTTGAGGTCTTTCATATCTCAAATGAGTAACGACGATAACGTTTTCTTTGCCATAATCTCCAAAGATAATAATAAACATATAGGAAACATAAAAATAGGGCCAATAAACAAGATTCATAATTTCGCCTACGTGGGTTTGATTATTGGTGATAAGTCGTATTGGAATAAAGGTTATGGCACTGAGGTAATAAGATTAGTTGTCGATTATGCTTTTGCCGAGTTGTGTATTCATAAGTTAATAGCGGGCGTATATTCCAATAATGTCGGTTCGCTAAGAGCGTTTACGAAATCTGGGTTCGCTACGGAAGGCATAATAAAGAAAAAATATTTGTTCGATGGTGAGTTTATGGATGAAATAATCTTTGGCATTATTAATACATCCGCCGATCCATGTCTTACCCATTCAGGAGGTAGCGGAATGAGAAGAAGTCCAAAAGGTTTGATGAATCCGTGAAATTAATCGAGTTCATTATTGGTGAGTGCAAAGCACAGCTCTCCTTCCGCCTTGCGTGGCTGCCCGGAAGTGCTGGCAGCAAATTGCGCTACAGACTCTATAGACACAAATTCAAGGCTTGTGGAGCAAATATCCTTATATCTCAAGGTTGTGTTTTCAGAGGACTGGAAAGTATTTCTCTTGGGAATGACGTTGGCTTTGGTCTTTACAATGAGGTTTATGCCGGATCAGGGAAGGGGAAAGAAAAAATCAGCATCGGAGACAATTTTAGGAGCAACTCTAATGTCATGATTAATGCCGATATTGGTGGGGAGATAATTATCGAAAAGAATGTCATAATAGGACCTAACGTTGTCATAAGAGCCAGCAATCACAGGTTTTCCAGGCTCGATATTCCCATTAAGGAGCAAGGTCATAATTCCGGGAGAATACTGATCAGAGAAGATGTGTGGATAGGGGCCAATGCAGTGATATTGCCTGATGTTACCATCGGAAAAGGTGCTGTTGTAGCAGCTGGAGCAGTTGTCACTAAGAATGTTAATGACTATGAGATAGTAGGCGGGGTTCCGGCGAAATCCATCGGTTTCAGAAGATGAGGATCGTTTCTTGACGGCAAAGTATTTATGACGAAAACACTAAAATATATCTTTGTTAATGTTGTCGCTTTTTTGTTTTGGGAATCATGCTATAAGTTCCTCGGCAGCAAGAAGACCCGTATCTTGATGTATCACAAGATATGTGACTTAAAGGTTAGCAAGCCATATGCTCCTTATGTCGTATCGCCGTCATTGTTTGACTCTCAAATGAAGCTCCTGTTTCAGAATAAGATTAACATCATAACACCGGACCAGCTTATTAGATACAAGGAAACTAATGTTTCTCCTCCAAAGAAGTCGGTGATTATCACGTTCGATGACGGCTTTTTAGATAATTACGTTAATGCATTTCCTATTCTGGAAAAATATGGTTTCAAGGCTACATTTTTTGTAATTACGAATTATGTTGGTTCGGTGGAACCTATTCCTTGGCCTGTATGGGACAACGAATTTGAATCTGTGTACAAGAATAACAAGTTGAGTTGGCTGCCTCTTAGCAAAGAGAATATTCTTTACATGAGTTCATGTGGGCATGTGTTTGGCTCCCATACGCAAAGTCACCCTCAACTAAATGGAATAGACGAAGATATGGCGGCGGGAGAATTGGAAGGTTCAAAGAAGAAACTGGAAAGTATTCTGTCCAAACCTGTATTGAGTTTTTGCTATCCTTATGGTGAATTTAATGAGAAGGTCAAAACTCTTGTCAAAGCATCAGGATATAAACTGGCCGTGTGTTCAAAGAGTGGCGGTAATACCATACGAAGTGATTTTTTCGAACTCAAAAGAATCATCGTTGCAGGCGATGAATCCATGAGTGACTTCAAGAACAAGATTAGTGGCAGATATGAACATAGAGAAAGCTTGTTAGCTTTTGTCAAGATGATTCGTCAATTCTTTAGTGGGAGTAAACGGAAATGAACACGAAAGGATGGAAAATCAGACGGTCTAATCCGGATAATTTTTCAGCAATTGCGGAATTTCGAAAATCGTTTCCTAAAACTCGCACGGTGAATTGTGAGGAAGCTGAATATCACAAGCACAAATGTATCAATCCTGCGAGTGAAGGCTTCATATGGTTGGCCGAAAATAATAACACGGTTGTTTCTACTGCCAGTATGACGCCAAAAATCATGAAGATATTAGGAGATGAGATACTTGCCGCAGAAACGGGAGACACTTTTACTCTTCCCGAGTATCAGGGCCGGGGCATATTCACTGAATTGGTCAAGAACACTACGGCAGAGGCCATAAGGAAGAAAATAGATTTCATTTACGGTGTCCCTAACAGTAATTCAGTGCCAGGCTATGTGCGTAAACTAAACTATGGAGTTATCCCTTCCGCAAAATTGTGTGTTCTTGTAAGACCTCTCAATATTGAGAGAGGCTTAAAGCGGAGATTAAGGATTTCCGTAGTCGCCATCGTTTTAGCCTTTATCTTCAAAACTATGTCTAGGACTTTCCTGAAACTTTCAGCCGTAGGGATTGGCAAGAATAGCATTTCTATTTCTGAGGCCAGGTCTTTTCCCGAGACCATAGAGAAGTTGTGGGGAAAGGTTTCGCAAAACTATGATGTTATCCTGGCTCGAACTAAAGAATACCTGGATTGGCGATTCGGCGGTGATGACAATGATGACTATCTGATCCGAATAGCAAGAAATCGGGACCAAGAAGTGGAAGGATACGCGGTGGCCAAGCTCATAGACAATGACAATTCACGGATTGCCTATATCGCTGATTTTCTGACCTCCGAAGACAGCCCAAGAGTCTTTAACAAGTTAATGCTAGAATTACTTAATATGTTTGATAAAAGAAGAATCGACGTCGTATATACCTGGACCATTAAGGGAAGCTTTTATTACAAGTGCCTTTTGAGATTGGGATTCATGCCTGTGGCCAACCTACCCATAATCTGTTATAAGAATGACCTCGGTACCAGAATACTGAGGGGTGCTCACAAATGGCATTTTACCATAGGTGATTCCGATAACATATGAATTGAGGATTTGAACAAGTTGACCCCACCAGAAGTAGTTATCTCTTTAGATGACGTCAAATTAAGGGCTTTTTTTGTCTCCTGTCATAGGAAGTTTCATTATGTTTATTTCGGAGAACAAAACAAAGAAATCCTTGGTTTGCTGAAGGAACGTTACTTCCAGGAACTGCAGCTTGAGAAGACAGAGGACGCGGACAAGAGAGAGATTTCGAAATCGTATGTGGAACTGGTTGGAAGCCTGGGGCGGAGGTATGGCTCCGTGTTTTGGTGGGCTAATTTCCTATCTTCAAAGAATCATGCTATTTCAAGATTGCTTCCTAACCTTTGTTTGTTGAATTCTCTGGTTAGTACTCTGAGTAAAAACCCTACGAAGGACATATTGTTCATTAATCCGCCCGCTGAAATACGTAGTTGTCTGGTTAAGTACTGCCAGCAGAATTTCATAAACTGGAAGGTGTTTCATAATCGCCTCGGGACCGTAGCGTCCATGTTGAAAAGTACTTGCCAGACGGTAGCGTATCCTATCCTATTCGTGTATTCGAATTGGAAATGCATTTACCTGTCAAGAAAATACCTGCGCGATGAATCTAGAAGGGGCCGCGTCAAAGGTAAATATTATGTTTTGAGATCCTGGTTCTATCCGGCTTCAATAGATAACTCTGGCAAATATGTTGATTCGTTTTTCGGAGCATTGCCTGATTATTTAAATAGACAGGGCGTCAAACTGCTGGTTGTCGCGGGGATACTGGGGGACTATGAATCTATAACTAAGAAGATTGGCGGACAGAGAGAGTTTCTTATTGTTACCCAGGAATATTTCTTAAAATACTCTGACCCCATAAAAGCTGTTATCGACACCTTTAACCATCGCGTGAGGGTCAGGGACGTCATATATTTTGGAGACCTTGATGTTACGGATATCGTTAAGCAAGAAATCGATAGATTGAATAGATATTCTGTTATGACCGAGTATCTATATAGCTATTTTGTGCGAGGACTGCTAAATCGTATTAGTATCGCTACCTTTACTACGACCTACGAGAACAACCCGTGGGAAAGAGTTTGTTTCTGGGCCTTGAGGAAATACTCATCGAAAACAAAGATTATTGGCTACCAGCACTCTGTCCTTTCTCAAGCCCATGTCAAGATGCTTTTGAGCAAGGAAGAAAGAGACGTTGTTCCTATGCCAGACAAAGTAATTACTATCGGGAAAGTTACAAGAGACATTCTGGTGAACCGCGGGAACTATGACCCGGAAATGGTAAAGGAGGGCTGCGGACTCAGATTTGCCCACATATTCAAGTTAAGAGGAAGAGCCAGACGGAAGACTTACAACATACTTGTGACTCCCGAGGGAATGTTGAATGAATCGGTGAACATGTTTGATTTCGTACACAGGGCTCTATCAGAGTATGGGAAGTACAAAATCATCCTTAGGCCTCATCCAGCTTTGCCTTTTTCGCGTATCAAAGCACACCTATCCTTCGATATCAATTCTGACCCTAATTTCATGATATCGAATAACGCCCATAGTAAAGATGACCTGAACGAGGCGGATGTAGTAATATATCGAGGGAGCGCCCTTTCTCTTGAGGCTTTGAAAATGGGAATTCCCGTGATATATATTTCGTTGAAGGATGACATTCTGAGTGTGGACCCCATGTATGAGTGCGCCTATCTAAAATGGTCCGTAAAGAATGAGCAAGAGTTAAGGGATGCTCTCCAACAGATATACAATATGAGTGAAAAGGATTACCAAACCAATATGGTTAAAGCGAGTAATTATCTTAAAGATTATGTTTATGAGATTACGGAGGAACGGCTGAAGGAATTCATCTCTTAGGGTGTGCCAATAAATGAATATACTGAGGTTTTTGGTTTAATCACAGGTGAACTTGAAGTGAACGGGAAACTCAAAGCGGGAATAGTCGGCTATGGCTACATGGGGAAAATAAGGAAAACAGTGATACAGGACAATCCTGAATTGGAGCTACTCGGGATAAGTGATACTAATCCTGCCGCATTAGCAGATTTGAACCCGGTATGCAAGACTTTTAATGATTATAGACAGCTTGTAGACTGTGGTGTCGACATAGTTTTTGTTTGCACTCCAAACTTTTATTCGCCTGAAGTGGTTATTTACAGCCTAAATCACGGGAAACACGTCTTCTGCGAAAAGCCTCCGGGCCGCACCGTTGACGATATCAGGAGAATCATGCATGCCGAGAGGACAAATCGGGGTGTCAGGCTGATGTTCGGGTTCAATCACCGCTACCATCCGGGAATAAAAGAAGCCAAAGTACTTGTTGATAGTGGCAGATTTGGGAAGATACTGTCTTTAAGAGGTATCTACGGGAAATCTGGAGGTTTGAGCTACAAGAAGTCATGGAGGAACAACAGGGAATTATCAGGGGGCGGCATCCTGTTGGACCAAGGTATCCATATGCTCGACCTGTTCAGGTTTTTCTGTGAAGATTTTGATGAAGTCAAAGGTTTTATCAATACATCTTTTTGGGACACCGAAGTCGAAGATAATGCCTATGCAATCCTTAGAAACAGAGTGGGGCAGGTGGCTATGTTGCATTCCTCAGCCACTCTATGGAAGCACACATTCCGCCTGGAAATTCTTCTGGAAAATGGTTATCTTATCGCTTCCGGATTGTTGTCGAAGACCGGCAGCTATGGCAGAGAAACTCTGACCATAGGCAGACGCCAGTTTGAGGATGAGGCGTTAGCTTTGGGCAACCCACGGGAAGAGTTGGTTTACTTTGACCGCGACGCCTCCTGGAACCTGGAAGTGGAAGCATTTCTGGATTGTATCAAAAATAACAAATGTGTTGTTAACAGTTCTTCACAGGATGCCTTAAAGGTCATGGCAATCATTGATAAAATTTACAGGGATGACAATATAAGCTATCATGATTCAAGTCGTATTGAACCCCCCCAGGAAGAGGGATAACAGAGAGAATGATAAGACTGACGGTACACCAGGACAATATTCGTGAAGTTGAAGTAAAGCCCGGGGGGCTATTAAGAACCTATTTGAAACTTACACGAAAGGATGTTGAATCATATTTCATAAAGGGTGCTGAACTCGTAGATTGCAACTGCCCTGCGTGTCTCGGCAGCCGGCGCGAGAAAAGTTTTAAGAAATTCGGCCTCCAGTACTGGGAGTGTGGAGACTGCAACAGTCTATATATTTCTCCCCGTCCGGCGCAGAAGTCAATTGACCGGTATTACCGTACCTCAGAAGCCAGCAGATTCTGGAAAGAAGAGCTATCGAAGAAGACAGAACAGAAGAGGAAAGAAAAGATTTTCAAGCAACGAATAGAATGGCTAACCGAGATTATCGAGGAATATCTACCCTCCGCTCGCAAGTTTTTTAGCGTTAATACTATTCATCGGCCTTTCATTGAGGAATTGATCGAGAGCAAGGCATTTCAAGAAATTGTTGTTGTAAATCCCTGGGTGGACCTTTCTCCCGCTAGCTATACACCAGGCGTGGTTTCAATCATAGACGGACCGCTCGAATCGGCAGGTTTGGTTTCTACCGCTGATGCGGTGGCATTGTTTGAAGTTATGGACCGCATTTCGGATGTAGATTCCTTTCTAACTTCACTGGAGAAGGCTGTGTCACCTGGAGGCCTCTGTTTTCTCACCTCTATCTCGATTAGCGGCTTTGATTTGCAGGTCCTCTGGAACAATTCCAATAGTATTTTCCCGCCGGATAGAATGAATGTCTTTTCTATAGAAGGCTTAACGGCCTTATTGGAGAGGCACGGTTTTGAGTGTATCGAGTTAAGCACTCCGGGACTGCTGGATGTAGAAATCGTGGCCAATGCTTATCGGCAGAATCCTTCCATGCGGCTGCCAAGGTTTGTTAAATATATGCTGGATAAAAGGGATTCCGAGACTTATCAGTCCTTCCAGGAGTTCTTACAAAGGAATCGCTTGAGCTCGTTCGCAAGCATTGTCTTCAGGAAGAAGCAAAGGGGAATCTAATGTCATATGCCAGACTCTATTTGGAAGAAGTCAAGAAGATTGTAGATAGGCTCGATCATTCGGCAATCGAAAGGATGGTTGATTCCCTGTTAGAGCTTCGTGAAAAAGAAGGGCGGCTGTTTTTTCTCGGTGTTGGTGGAGGAGCAGGGAATTCTACACATGCTGTGAACGACTTCAGGAAGATTGCGGGAATCGAGTCCTACACCGCAACTGATAATGTGTCTGAGTTGACAGCACGAACCAATGATGAGGGATGGGAAACAACTTTTGTGGAATGGCTCAAGGGATGCAGGCTTAACAAGAATGACGGTGTTTTCGTTTTCTCCGTCGGCGGGGGTGATCTGGAAAGAAAGATAAGCACCAATGTGGTGAGAGCAGTTGAATATGCCCAAAAGATTGGGGCAAAGGTATTCAGCATCGTGGGCCGTGATGGTGGGTATTGCGCCAGAGCCGGGGGCGCCTGTCTTATCATTCCAACAATTAGCCCGGAGCGGGTCACTCCTCACACTGAATCCTTTCAGAGCCTGATATGCCATCTCATTGTTTCCAATCCCAGAATGCAGCTTTCGAAAATGAAGTGGGAGTCAACCTGCAAATAGTAATCTGCGGAGGTTTTTGTATGGCTATTTTCTTAGATACCGGGGATGTTAAAGAGATTAAGAACTTGTTGAAGATGGGTGTTCTTCGAGGTGTGACCACCAATCCAACGATATTGTGTCAGGATGGAGTTTGCGGAGGAATGGAGGGCATCAAAGAAAGATCGGTTGAAATCGCCGAATTGATTCAGCCTTACCCGCTATTTGTTGAAGTAACGACTAATGATCGTGAGAAGATGATAGAGGAAGCTCTGGAGTTTCACAAGTGGGCAAGTAATATCAGTGTAAAAATACCCATTCATGGACCGACCGGTGAACTGCATAATTTGGAAGTCATCCATGAAATGGAAGTAAAACACGATGTCCGTGTCAATGTGACAGCTATGATGAGTGCTCAGCAGTGCCTGCTGGCTGCTATGGCAGGAGCCACCTATGTATCTTTGTTTGGCGGCAGAGTGAACAATATGGGATACAATGTTTGCGACGAAATAAAGAAATTGCGCAAAGTCCTCGATAGCTTTCATCTGAAGTCTGAGATAATCATTGGCTCTACGCGGGAAATATTAAACGTCATAGAATGGCTGGAAGCTGGAGCGCATTTCGTAACTGTTCTTCCTTCCTTACTGAAAGGTATGATAGTTCATCCATATAGCAAAGAAACAGTTCAAATGTTCCTGGCTGACGCCGCTAAGATAGAGGCCAGAATCTTAGCGAAGAAATTTTGAAAAAAGTCCCACTTTTTGGAGTTTGGAGTTGCTTACATGTTAAGAGCGAATAACGTAAAACAGAAGCTAAGAGGCGGTGGCGTTACTGTGGGCAGCTGGATGTCCATGGGACATCAATCCATAGCGGAAATAATAAGCGCAGCGGGTTTTGAATGGGTTGGCATTGACTTGGAACATAGTGTAATTGGCATCGACAAATTACACTATCTAATACTGGCGATTGAGTCAAATGACTGTGTCCCTCTGGTACGTCTTACCAGTAATGATCCAAACCTTGCAAAGAGGGTGATGGATGCGGGGGCTTATGGCGTGATTGTACCTATGGTCAACTCCGCGAAAGAGGCCAGGCTGGCGGTGAGCAGCATAAAGTATCCTCCCTCAGGCATCAGAGGTGTTGGCATAGCGAGGGCTCAGGGTTACGGCCCTGCGTTTGCGGATTATGTCAAGACCGCTAATGATGAAAGTATTGTTATTATTCAGGTGGAACACATCGAAAGCGTCCGCAACCTAAACGAGATACTTGAAGTTGAAGGAATAGATGGTCTGATAATCGGGCCTTATGACCTGTCGGGTTCCCTGGGGATTCCGGGGCAGCTAAGCCATCCCAGCGTGGTTGAAGCCAGGAAGAAGGTTCTGGAAGCTGCGAAGAAGAAGGGAATCGCAGCCGGGACCCACATAGTGTATCCATCTGTAGACGAATTCAAACAATATGTTGAAGATGGATACCGTTTCATAGCTTTTGGGACCGATATTCTGTTTTTAGGTGAATCTTGTCGGAATTCCATGAAGGACATTAGGCGGGTACTGCCGTAGCTTTCTGATGATTAAAGTGATAATTCTGGATTTCGATGGGGTTATTGTCGAATCTCTCAATATCAAAACCGAAGCATTTAGAGAGTTATTTAGCGGCTATCCACGGTATCTGGAACGGATCATGAGTTATCACTTCGAGAATATTTCCGTTTCCAGGTACGTCAAGTTCGAACATATTTACAACCGGATATTGGGCGAGTCATATGACAAAGAAAAGGCTGAGGAGACTGGAAAGCGCTTCTCAGTACTCGTCCGCCAGAGGATAATAGAATGTCCGTGGGTGGGTGGGGCAGAGGAATTTTTGAAGCATTTTTCTCTCATTTTGCCTCTATACATAACCTCTGCTACCCCCCAACAGGAACTGGAGACCATACTGCACGCAAGAGGACTATTGGAATATTTCAAAGGAGTCTACGGTACCCCTCCCTGGGAAAAGTATGATGCTATGCAAAAGATAATGTTGCATGAAAAGGTGACTCCTCAAGAAATCGTTTACATAGGAGATAGTCTGGAAGATTTCAAAGTGGCCCAAAGAGCGGGCGTTCATTTTGTCGGGCGGCTAAACCAGGAGTCTTTTGAGGACTTAGCTGTCCCTGTCTACAAGGACATGCGTGGAGTGCGAGGGCATGTGCAGAAAACGGTTTCAGAGGGAAGGAAAGAAGTTGGATTATCTTAACGAGCTATTTCGTCTTGAAGGGAAAGTGGCGGCGATAACCGGGGCTGGCGGACAGCTTTGCGGATGCATGGCGCTGGCCTTTGGGAAAGTGAAAGTTAAGGTTGCTGTCCTGGACAATAACCTTGAGAATGGCAGTAAGACCGCAGAAGCCATAATTTCGGGAGGAGGCGAGGCCTTTGCATTTCAGATGGACGTTACCAGGAAAAACGACCACGAGAGGGCATTGGCAGAAGTCCTGAACAAATACGGGGATGTCGACATACTCATTAATGGAGCCGGAATTAATGCCCCTACGCCTTTCCTTGATATATCTGAGAAAGAGTGGCAAAGCATCCTGGATGTAAATCTGAAAGGCACCTTTTTCGCCTGCCAGGTATTTGGGAAATACATGATTGGAAAGAGAAAAGGCTGTATCATCAATATGTCTTCAATGTCCTCTGGCCCCCCCCTCTCCAAAGCCTTTACTTATTCGGTTTCCAAAGCTGGCGTAGGCAATCTCACAAAGAACTTGGCCAGAGAATGGGCAAGATACAGAGTTAGAGTCAATGCCTTGCGGCCTGGATTCTTTCCTACCGAATGGAGCCGGAAGAATTTCATAACTCCTGAGAGAGAAAGAGCCATACTGGGACACACTCCTATGGGCCGTTACGGGGAGCCGGAGGAGCTAGTGGGTATGGTGCTCTACGTTGCCTCGGAATCAGCCGGTTTTGTTACCGGTGCTGAACTTGAGGTGGACGGTGGATTTTCCGCTATGACCATTTAAAAAGGAGTCGAAAATCAGGCGGACGGTTGTTATCACCGGTGGAACAAAGGGAATTGGAGCGGGCATAGCACGGGAGTTCTATGATGATGGCGCTTTCGTTCTCATCGGGGCGCGCCACGATAACGGTTTTGCCAGGGAACTGGGGAAACGAGCCCGCTTCGTAAAAATTGATGTGCGAAATGGGGCGGAACACGAGTCGCTGGCGAGAGAAGGTTTAGAATCGACAGGATCGCTTGATGTTTATGTTAACTCTGCGGGCTTTTCCGAATGGCGTCCGGTGGAAGAAGCTGACGAGAACTTCTGGAATGAAATGATTGATACGAATTTGAAGGGGACTTTCTGGGGCTGCAAAGCTGCGGCAAAATACCTCAGCAAGGGAGGATGCATTGTTAACATATCCAGCCTAGCCGGGAAGCGGGGCAGTGCCAATAACTCGGTATATTGCGCCTCCAAGTTTGGTGTGAATGGGATAACTCAGGCTCTGGCAAAAGAGCTTGGTCCCAGGGGCATAAGGGTAAATGCGCTGTGCCCCGTGTATGTACGGACTAAAGGTTTACTCCAGGCGTTGGATTATGAGAAATCGCCCTCCCAGGGTGAGGACGTTGACATGTTCTTGAAAAGATTCGCGGATGGAAACGCTGCTCTATGCCGGATCCCCACGGATAAAGAGGTGGCTCAGCTATGCCTTTTCCTGGCTTCACCGGCGGCCTCTGCCATTACCGGCCAGTGCATAAATGTAGACTGCGGTGTCTTACCTCAGTAGATAAGGGGCTTCGATTAACAAGCACACTACTCAAAAAAAAATAGCGGTGATTATTCCGGCCAGAATGGGCTCTTCCAGATTTCCCGGAAAGCCTTTGGCCAGGATACTTGACTTGCCTATGATTGAACATGTGCGCAGGAGAGTATCCTTATGTAAAACTGTGGATGAAGTCTATGTCGCTACTTGCGACAAAGAAATCAAAGACGTTGTGGAAGCGAACGGGGGGAAAGCGATTATGACTTCACCGGCTCATGAAAGATGTACCGACAGGATCGAGGAGGCTGCCACCGCTTTGGACGCGGATATAGTCGTTAATGTTCAGGGAGACGAACCAGTCATAGTCCCTCAAGTTGTGGATGACGTCGTAGTACCCCTGCAACGGGACGATAAAGTATTATGCTCTTGTTTGATCTACCCGATTACTGACCTAGATGAGTTGAGAAATGTCAATATTGTCAAAGCTGTCCTGGACAGGAATAACTGGATCATGTACTTCTCACGCTCCCCGATACCTTATTTCAAGACCAGGGACAATCTAAAGTTTTACAAACAATCCGGTATCATGGCTTTCCAAAAGGAGTTTCTGCACCAGTATTCTCGCTTGCCACCTACCAACCTTGAGAAGGCCGAATCTGTTGACATGCTTCGAGTTCTGGAGCACGGACATAGGGTTTTGGGGGTGGTAACACCATATGTGACCCTGGGTGTAGATATTCCTTCTGATATTCAAAAAGTTGAGAACTATATCCTGCAGAACGAAGTACAGAAGAAGTATTATGAAATGACGGTCAGTGGATGAAGAAGATATTGGTAGCACTGTCAACATTTGGTGATGTTGACGAGTCACCTCTCGACATATTGAAGCAAAGTGGATTCCCATTTGTCCTCAATCCTTACAAACGGCGTTTGAAACGGGATGAGATTATCCAACTTGGCAAGGACTGCGAAGGCATTATTGCGGGAGTGGAGGAATATGATGAGTACGTCCTGGAACGTTTGCCGAAGCTTCAGTGCATAAGTCGCTGCGGTGTCGGCATTGACAACATATCACCCAAGAAAGCCCAGGAACTGAAAATAGTAATAAGAAATACGCCGGATGCTCCGGTCATAGCCGTCGCTGAAATGACTATTGCTATGATTTTGAGTTTGTTGCACAAGGTACAGCTCCATGACAATTGGATGAAGAAGAAAATCTGGAGTAAGGAGCCCGGTTTTCTTCTTAAGGACAAAAGAGTGGGGATTTTGGGTTTGGGCAGGGTTGGACGTCTAGTAGCGGAATACTTGATGCCTTTTGGGGCCAAAGTCTGTGGCGCAGACTTATATCCTGATAAGGCTTGGGCTGGTAAAATGGGAATCCAACTTTTGTCCAACCGCAAATTAGTGGTGGACTCCGATATTTTGACTATTCACGTCTCGCTGATAGAGGGGAAAGAATTGTTTTTTGATAGAAAGACTCTTCTCAGCATGAAGAGAGGATCCTTCTTACTCAACCTCTCAAGAGGGAAACTAATTGACGAAGAAGCACTATTTGAAGCGCTGAAGTCTCATCATCTGGGAGGAGCCGCTCTCGATGTATTCAGCAGGGAGCCCTATGATGGTCCTTTGTGCGAGGTGGAAAATGTTATTTTGACTCCCCACATAGCCTCTTTTACCTGTGAGTCCAGAACTCAAATGGAGGTGGAGGCGGCAACAAATGTGGTTGAAACGCTGCATCGGAAGCAATAAGTATGACCTCATGTCCGGTTTGTAAAGATAATATCTTGACCGAAAAGGATGCTCTACCATATCCTGCCGGATTAAGTAATACTCGAAAGATAGTTCCCAACGCTATTCGCCTCTGCGGTAGGTGTGGGGTGGGTGTAGCCTTTCCTCCGGTCTCAGAAGAAGAGATGAGTAGGCTATATACTGGGGGAGAGTACTGGGGGACAAAGAATCTTAATACCTCTTTGAAGAACTTTGCGGTTCCTTTCGGATTAGCTCGATCTCGATGGAAACTGATTGAGGAATACTTAATCAGCCTATCAAGGACGCGAGGAATAAGAATTTTGGACATAGGCGCCGGTCAAGGTTGCTTGGGACTGGTAGCAAGCTCCAGTTGTCAAATATCAGTCAGCCAATACATAGCCGTTGAACCGGATTCGCATATGGTCCAGAATCTCCAGGAAATCTGGAACAAATGGCGCCCGATAACAAAACTAACCGTCATATCATCAATAGATGGTCTTACTGATAGTTACGACGTCGTGGTGTTGTCACATGTCCTTGAACACCTGGTGAATCCTCTACTGTTTTTAAGATCTGCTGTTGCCTTGCTGACTTCGAAAGGTTTGTTGTACGCAGATGTGCCTAATCAAGATTTTCTATTCAAAAAGGATGTCTTTCCTCATATGTTGTTCTTTTCTCCAAAGAGTCTTAAGTTCCTCCTTGAACAGGAGCCACTGGAAATGATTTCAATGAAGGTCTGTGGCCGGAAAATGCGCTCCTCGCCGCTTGGTGTGCAACCTCCAGCCACACTGAGAACAATACAAAAAGCAATAGGGTTATTATACAAATTTCTTCCCGGTAAGTTACTGGTACAATATTATTCGTGGTACTTTGGCATGAACCATTTGAATGAAGATGGCACCTGGATTAGAGCCCTATGTAGGAAGAAGGTCTGAAATGAAAAGCCAGAGAATAATGGTCACCGGGGCTCAGGGGTTCATCGGGACTCATCTGATCAAGTCCCTCAGGCGTGATGAATCGTTGAAGATCATACCGGTGGACCACAAGCTGGGGCACGAGCTTCTCAGCAAGGAGTCACTGGACAGTCTCCCCAATGCTGATGTCATTATTCACCTGGCTGCGAAGATGTCTGTTACCTCCGCGTGGGACGACCCCTACCCTGTCTACAACATGAATATCAATGCCACACTGAACATGCTGGAGTTCGCCCGGAAGAGAGGAGTACAGAAGTTCATATATCCGAGCAGCTATGTTTATGGCGCTCCTCAATATCTGCCGGTAGACGAGAAACATCCTGTTGCCGCCAATAATCCTTACACCAGGAGTAAGCTGCTGGGCGAGTACCTTTGCAGAAGCTATAGCCAGGATTTCAATATTCCCACCGTGATATTGAGAATATTCAATGTCTACGGTCCGGGACTTTCCGGGATTTTTCTTATTCCAACCATCATTTCCCAACTGCGGACACACAGGATCGTCCTTAAGGACTCGGCACCCAAAAGGGACTACGTTTACATATCGGATGTTGTGGCGGCTTTTATGAAAGCCGTGGACTTGCCTGTCTCCCCTTATGAGATATTCAATATCGGCTACGGCGTCAGTTACACGGTCTCGGAAGTGGTGAACCTGATTCTCAAACTTTCCGCCGTACGTTGTGACGTGGCATATACGGCAGAACAGAGAAGAAATGAGATTCCAGATATTGTTGCCAGCATTGCCAAAGCTAAGCAGTTGCTGAACTGGGAGCCAAAAGTCAGCCTCGAGGATGGCCTGATAAAGATGCTCATGGCCAGCGACTCTCTTTCCTGATAATGTAGATTTTATTTCTGAAAGGGGACTTACAGATGGAAGGCGTTCCGGCTTATCCCACTAAAGAAGCCAGGCAGTACCGGAAGCTTCACTTGTGGAGAGATATCACTCTTGGGGAGGCGCTGGACGACACGGCCAAGACCTATTCTGGGAAAGAAGCCGTGGTAGACGACCGGAAGCGGTGGACGTTTGCCCAGCTTTCCCAGTTGACCACAGATTTCGCCTCTGCCCTGGCAGAGCTTGGTTTCAGACCCGGTGACAGAGTCATGATGCAGATGCCAAATCAGGTGGAATGGGCACTGCTTTACCTCGGAATGCAGAAGATCGGCGTCATACCGATACCCTGCAACCCGCGCCACTCCAACAAAGAAATAGAGAACTTCGGCAAGATGACCGATGCTTCCGCCTGGATAGGGCCTCCTTCTCATCGCAAGTTCGATTACCTGGAAATGCTCAGGGATATCCGGCCCAGACTGCCCTCGCTGAAGCACGTTATCCTTGTCGAAGAGTCTGTTTCCGAAAGGCCCGGCATGCTTTCCTTGAGCAGACTTATGGCTCAACACAGGAATAGTAGCATCAGCAGACTGACGAAATACAGGCCTGACCCGGATGAGCCGCTCCATTTTTTGCCCACTGGCGGCACAACCGGCATGCCCAAGCTGGTACCCCGTACCCATAACAGCTATATTTGCGCCGCTCACTTCGCGGGAGCGATATGCGGGCAGAGCGCGCACAACACCGATGCCATCTCAACTCCAATGGCTCACAACGCGAGCCTGGTACGTTTGATGTTGATGGTTCTGAACGGAAGCAGGCTGGCCATGGGCGGTTCTACTCTGGCCAGAGATATGCTTGCTCTGATCGAGAAGGAGCGGGCTACAGGAGTTTTTCTGGTTCCCACGCTGATCGGCGACATACTGAATGAGCCCGATTTTGATAAGTTCGATGTCTCCTCTCTTCGTTATATTCCAACCGGAGGAGCCAAAGGCAATGCTGAACAGTTGAGGGAGGCCAAGAGGCGGCTGAAATGTTCCATTCACAATTCGTTTGGCATGTCGGAAGGACCCCATCTGGGGCTTCCCTGGTATGAGGACCAGGAACAGATATTCACCACTGTAGGCCGCCCTTTCTGTCCCTGGGACGATTTCAGGCTGTTCGACGAAGAAGGCAAAGAAGTGCTGCCCGGTGGAGAAGGACTTCTTGCTGCCAAAGGGGCTACCATTTTTACGGGATATTACAAGGCGGAGGACACCAACCAGGTCTCCTTTACTCCCGCCGGTTATTTTATGACCGGGGATTTGGCGCGGATTAATGAAAAAGGGAACTTCATTATTACGGGGCGAAAGAAAGACGTCATAAACAGGGGTGGGGAGAAGATAAGCGCGCCGGAAGTGGAGGAACTTGTAATGGGTATTGAAGGGGTCCTAGCTGCGGCTGCCGTTCCCATGCCTGATGTCAGAATGGGAGAGAAGGTATGCGTTTTTATCAAGCCAGCCGCCGGGCATACTTTCAATCTGGAAGGGGTTTGCGCGACGCTACGTTCCCGCGGTGCTTCCGTGTTCCTTCTTCCCGAAAGAGTGGAAATCATTGAAGAAATGCCCCTGACGCCGGTTAACAAGATAGACAAGAAGGTATTGACTGAGCGAATAGAGGAGATACTGAAAAAATAGAGAAACAGGCAAAGAGGGGTGGGTTTCTGCCCCCGTCTCAAATTCCTGTTGAATTCTATATTCTTATGCCTGTCTCCAGCCCCTGCCTCATGGCGTCCATCGCCTTTCCCGGCTTCAGTGCGTCACCTATAAGGTAAAGCTCCTTCACCCTGTCTTTGAGGCTCTCATACAGTTGATTGCGGGGACGGACTCCCATGGCGATGACAATGGTATCTGCCGCGATGGTGAATTCCTGATTGTCCTTCAGATAGACAACGCTGGAATCATTGATTTCTTTAACGCTGGCGCCGGTTATCACCTGAACACCACACTTGCCGAGTGACTTCCGCACATGAGAGCGTCTGGATATCCCGATATCGCTGCCCGCTGCGGGAAGCATCTCCATCAAAGTCACCTGGCGGTCCTGCTGAGCCAGGTATAGTGCTGTCTCGCACCCGGTCCCACCGCCGCCGATTATGACTACTTTCTTACCCACGCCCTCGCGGCTAGCCAGGACCTGGTGTGAAGTCAGTACGTTTTTACCTTCCAAACTCTCCGGTATGACAGGCTCGGAACCTGTCGCGATTATCACCGCCTGGGGCTTCTCCTCATCTATTAAATGGGGAGTGACCGAAGTGCCCAAATGCACCTTTACCCCGGCTCCCGGCAGCGCCTTCTCAAAGTAGTCCGCCAGGAATGCGAACTCCTCTTTGCCGGGTGGCACGGCAGCCAGCCGGATCTGTCCCCCAAGGATGGCGTCCTTCTCGTACAGATGGACCTCGTGTCCTCTTGAAGCCAGGATATAGGCAGCCTCCATCCCTGCCGGTCCCGCACCGGCCACGATAACCTTTTTCTTTTGGACAACATGTTTTATGTCAAATTCAGTTTCCCGTCCTGCCATCGGGTTGACAAGGCACGTAACCGGCTGATTCGCGAACACCTGGTCGTAGCAGCCCTGGCAACAGCGCAGGCACCTCCGGACCTCGTCTGTCTTGCCGGACTTAATTTTGAGGGGAAAATCGGGGTCCGCGATGAACTGACGTCCGAAGGCTATCAGGTCCGACTTCCCTTCAGCGAGCGCTTTCTCCGCCAGGTCGGGGTCGCCGAGATGCGCCGTCATGACAGGCAGACTGACGTCCTCTTTAATTGATGAAGCCAGGTTAAGAAATGAACCCTTCGGCACAAACCCGGGGGAGAGGGGCTGGGAAGTCTCGTGACCACCCGGAGACACATGCAGCGCCTGTACGCCGGCCTTCTCCAGTTCCCTGGCTATTGCCCGTGCCTCAATCAATGTGTTTCCGCCGGGCAGCAGCTCATCTCCGGAAATCTTCACAATCAGAGGGTAGTCTTTGCCAACCTCTTTCCTGGTTTCGGCGATAATCTCAAGCAGGAATCTCATTCTGTTGGTCAGGTCCCCGCCATATTCGTCCTGCCGTTTGTTTGTGATAGGAGAAAGAAACTCCCTGACCAGATAGCCGCTGTACGCGTTGAACTCGACTATGTCAAATCCTGCTTTCTTTGCCCTGCCCGCAGACCTGGCAAAATCCAGCACCAGTGCCTTTATCTCCTCCCTGGAAAGCTCACGGGGAGTTTCCCTGGTCCAGTTCGAGAATACCGCAGAGGGAGACACAGCCTGGGCTCCTATCAGTGAAGAAGGAGCATACTTACCCGCGTGAACTATGTGTATGCCTATCCGGCAGCCTTCCCGTTTGACGGCGCTGGTGAGGCGGGCCAGACCGGGGATGTACTTGTCGTCCCACAGGGCAAGTGAGCATGGATAGGCCCTGCCCAGGGGATGAGGTGAGGCGTGGCTGACTATGATCATGCCCGCCCCGCCCCGTGCCCTCGCCCGGAAGAAATCTACCAGCCTGTCATTGACTTCCTCCCCTGTGTACATCGTCGCCATAGGGGCCATGACAATGCGGTTCTTTATTTCGAGTTTTCCCAGCGAGATGGGTTGGAAAAGATGCGAATAACTATGTTTGAGCATATTCAAAGTCCGGCTAATTATATCAGATGGATGGGTACTTAGCTTAGCATACGGCAGGCTCTGGAACTAAATTGAAACGCCAATTCCGCACCTGGACAGGGAGCTCTACATTCTGGTCGCAGACAGCCCCGGACCGACCGGCAAAACAGGCAAGATATACAAAATAGTGCCTTGATGCGTGGCCTCGTGGGCCCGGACATGTAATAGTCTTGACAGCGGTTTTTGGCTTCTGCTATAGTTTGCCCACTGCGATCCAATTCGCATGGCCTGTTACCGCACGCCAAAAGGAATTAGGGATATGAAAAAGCTGATCATCGTTCTCTCGATTTTGGTTGTCCTGGGTCTGGTGGCGCTCTTCGCGGCGGGTTATTTTCTGGGCAATGTTCCCGTGGTCTCAAAGCTCATGGGCACGAACAAAGCTGTCGACCTCGGCGTTAAAATCACGATCGACAGTGCCAATCAGGGCTTGAAAGACATGAGGATGCCCACCACTTCTCAGGAACTTGAGGCCCTGGCCAAAAACCCGCAGTCCTTCAGGACGATTAAGACCAGCCTGACTCAGGAGGAGGTATCATCGCTCCTGGCCCTGGGTGAGATTCCGAATTTTCCCCTCAAGTTGACCCAGGTGAAGTTCAATCCGGATGGGACCGCCGAATCATCAGGCGTTCTGAACACGGGTGAGCTGAAGACTTTTTTGAGAAACAATGGGGTTTCCAGCGATGTGATAGACAAGGTTGATGACTACGTCAAAGTTGAGGGATGGGTGAACTACTACGCTAAGGGGACATTCAGGATAGATAACAATAAGGTTGCGTTGAATATGTCTTCAGTTCAGATCGGCAAGATATCAGTTCCCGGCGATCTTGTAAGCAATAACTCCGCGGCGGTTGGAGACTACGTCTCAAAGTCGCTGGTTCGCAATGGCTTCAATGTCAGGAAAATGGCGGTAAGTGGTGGCAAACTGGAGATGGATGCCGACAGGCCGCTTGCGGCCATGAAACCGTGGCTGAAATTCGTTCAGCAAAAGTAGAACCAAAAGGACCATATTCGGCTGTAGAAACCATGAAAGGGGATACCGATGACGGAAATAGACAGGCGTAAATTCCTTACTGTCACGCTTCTTTCGGGCTTGTCACTAGCTCTCAACGGCTGCGCCGGATTGACTGACCAGATGACGCTGGATGAAATCCTGGCGTGGCTCCGTAATAATAGTGCCAAAGACAGCGCTGATAGTGACGAGGAAACCCAGGGCGCGGTTAAACTCGCCCTAACTTATCCGGCGGGCAAAAGCCCCAAGGTTTTTACCAGCGGTTGGGTCTTCGGGGCCAGATGTATAGCTAATGGCGAAGACATCTCGGACAAAGTTGAGTGGAGCGGTAACGGAGTGTTTAATCCGAATACTGGACCGCGGTCCCGTCCGGTGTTCAACAACGAGGGACTGAACCAGATTACTTTAACTGTAAACTTTGGCGGGAAATTATATGTAAAGTCATTTAACGTGACTGCCGTCTCGCCTGCCGGATACGCCGCAGTGGGGGGAAAAGCGCAGGCCCCCGCAGACGCTCACGGTTGTCCGGCTTGCCCTCATCCCTGCATAGGCCCCATACAAACGGGAAGCCCCAATGTCTTTGTGAACGGAAAACCCGCTGCCAGGGTTGGTGACAGGGGAATCCACTACGTCTGCTGCGGTCCCAACTCCTACGAAATAGTGGGTGGGGATTCGGAAGTGCTCATCAACGGGAGGGCCGCTGCCAAAATAGGCAGTATGACCAGGCACTGCGGAGGGACAGGTCAGATCGTTTCGAGTGGCTGAGAGGCAGTTGCTTTGCCGCGTGCTCCAGCCAGCAACCAGCGCGGCAGGGCCAGGGTTTGCGCGCCTGAAGCGGTTTCACAGCCTTCATAACAATACTCTGCAATAATGCACCGTGACGCGCTGACTCACCTGGATTTGTACTGCACCTCGTGCCGCACGTTCGAGGGACGTGTGACTCAGCATAAGCTCATCCTCCTTCCCCAGGAAACACAGGCAGAATATGTCATTACAGGGCGGCTCGAATGTTCACACTGCCGCAAGCGATATCCAATAGCCGACGGCGTGCCCTGCCTGATTCAAGGCGTCCCCGATAACGAAGAACAAACCGCCCAGTTTCTTGATTCCCACTACGGCACTGTAAACGTGGGCTACTGGCGCAAGATGAACAGCGCCAGGGGAAACGGGCTTTGCCTGGATGTTGGCTGCTCGGTGGGTCGCTACACATTCGAGTGCGCCAGGAAGGGCTTCGCCGTTGGAATAGACGCGAATCTTGAGCACCTGAGACTGGCCGCCGGATTCCAGCGGGCGGGAAAGATTAACTACACTCGCAAAACAAGAGCACTGTCTCACGAAGGTGTAGAGTCGCGTTTTGCGCCATCAAAGAATGCGCTATTCCTTCTCGCGGATATCCATGATCCTCCTTTCAAGATGGAAACGTTCGATTTTATCGGTGCGTTGAACGTGATAGACAGCGTGAAGCGCCCGCTGACAGCCTTGGGGCAGATGGATGCGATGCTAAGACAAAACGGGAGACTTTTCTTGAGTTCGCCGTACGTGTGGAATGCGGACATCAGCGAGGAATGGTTGGAGACTGAAGACATCGAGCCGCATTCATTCCTCAAAATGCTTCTCACCGGAAAACGTGTTCCGGAATGCGGATTCAACTACCGGATAACCATGGAAAATACCGGCATACCGTGGCGTCTGAGAAAGCAGGACGCTCTTCAATTTTCGTACTTTGTGGACGCGATAGTTGCTGAGAAGGTGTGAGCGGGATTACCGCAGCGAATTGGCCCCAGGATTCAGCCATCAATAAATGCTATTCGCTTTTTCCGCGATTCGCTGGGCGCGCCTGCGTATGTCTTCCCATTGTTCGGGAGATACCGTGTTATCGAGCATCAGATGGTGCTCCCAGCTTTTGATGTCGAGTTTCGACCAGTCCATATTGGCGCTTACGGCGCCCTTCGCTCTGACCATGTCCCACCAGGGAGTGCCCGGGAACGGCGTGGCGCAGAAGAACCAGAAACCACCCTTATATCGGCCTTCGCGTTTTTCATGAATCAGGAATTCCATAAACCGCAGGGTCTTCTCCATATCCTCGACGGTCTCTTCTGGCATTCCGAACATGAAAGACCCATTCAATGTGAACCCGAACTTATGGGCCAGACGGACCATGTCCCTGTGTTTCTCGACGCTTGCTGAAGACCCCTTGACCTGCTTCAGTATCCTGTCCGAGCCTGATTCGAATCCACAGTTCCAGCTGACCACGTGAAGTCTCCGCAGGGCCAGACACAGCTCTTCAGTAACCACAGAGCTGCGGATGTTGACCGCCACGTTGAACCCGTCGAGGTGACGCTTCTCCAGTTCTTCGGCGATGGCATGCAGCCGGCCAATGTCTGAGCACACTGTATCGTCCAGCAGCATTAGGTAGTTGGCTTTTAATGTATTGAGGGCATACTCGAACTGGTCGGCAACCCACGGAACCGGATAATTTCTGACCCCCTCGCGCATGACCGGGCTATAGCAGAATGCACACCTGAACGGACAGCCCCTGGAGGTTATGAAGGCAGCTACACCATTCTTGTACGATTGCGGGGCGTACTTGTGCAGCCGGGGAACAGGCAGGGTCGCGGTGTCAACGGGCCCGCGGGGGTTGACCTTGACCCGGCCTGACTCACGGTAGCATACTCCCGGTATCCGGGAAATCGTTTCCCTGGTACCGCTCCGGATAATATCACGGAGGGTCTCCTCGCCGTCGCCCATCACGCCGGCGTCGAACACTTCATCGAGGCTCCCGGGCAGGCAGCTAATGTGCACCCCGCCGATGATGCGCAGTGCATGCGGCGCCAGCATGCGTGCCGTCATCATGATGGCGGCTGCCTCGGGATATGTGATGGTGTAAGATGTTATGCCAATGATATCCGGGGTGAACTCCCGGAGAGTCTTCTCAAGTGACTCATGCACCGGGTCCAGCACGCGGACCTCGCAGTCATTCTCGACGTACGAGGCCAGCGCGGCAAGACTGTACAATCCGCTGTGGGCTTCGGCCAGCGTGGGTGGTTGAATGAGCAGCAACTTGCGCACGACAAATGATGGTACACTCTTTTTAATTGAAGTGTCCAGTTTCAGGGAACACTACAATGGTCTTTATGTACCCTTAATCCTTTGTTAATGGCAAACACATAAATGAACGCTATAATGTTATGAGGTGGAGAGATACATCTCAATACAAGAGGTGTGAGGAGACAAAAAATGAAGACATTAAAGATTAAACAGATGATGGCTGTGCTGGCAGTGATTATCATTGCGGGCGCGGCCTTTATGATGGGTATAAGCGTGTCCGTGGCGCCGAATACCGCTTCGGCAACGCCTGTTGTCCTTTATGATGAGGACACCATAACCATGATATATGACAGGGCGAGTCCAGCGGTGGTACAGATAAGCGTAGGCAGAGATACCGGCCCTTCCAGCGGGCAGGGCTCCGGTTTCCTTATTGATGACAAGGGACACATACTCACCAACAACCACGTGGTAAGCGGAGCTGAAAGAGTCCGTGTGATACTGGACGACGGGACCACCCTCAATGCCACAGTGCTGGGTCGTAACCCGGGTAATGACCTGGCCCTGATACAGGTGGATGCTTCCGCGGTATCCGGGATTATCCCCCTCCAGTTTGCCGATTCCAGCAAAATAAGGCCCGGTCAGATGGCAATAGCTGTGGGGAATCCTTTTGGATTGAAGGATACCATCACAGTGGGCGTGGTGAGCGGCATCGAGCGCAACAGCGGCAGAAGCCTGAGGGGGTTGATACAGACCGACGCCGCCATAAATCCCGGCAATTCGGGCGGGCCGTTACTGGATGCTCAGGGCAAAGTGATCGGAATCAACACGGCTACAAGGGGCGCCGGCATCGGTTTTGCGGTGTCATCGAATGTGGCGGAGAATATGCTTGAGGACCTGATAGCGGGCAAGCAGATAACCCGGGCGTGGCTCGGAATCAGCGGGACAGCACTTACCGAAGCCATGGCACAGAGTCTCGGCATCACCAGCAGCCGGGGTATCTATCTGATAACGGTCATGCCCGGCAGCCCGGCTGAGAAGGCAGGACTCAAGGGCGGCAGCATAGATGAAAGCGGACAGCCGTCCGCGGGTGGGGATGTGATCACCGCCGTGGACAGCAGGCCGGTAGCGGATGTTGAAGAGATGGCGACGTACTTTGGAAGCAGGAAAGTTGGAGACACAGTTAACCTGACTGTCCTGCGCGGCGGCGTCAGCATGAATATCAAGGCTACCCTTGAGGCATGGCCGGACAGCATTCCCCAGTAACACGTTACCTCCGCGCTGGTCAAGTGGCATTGTGAGCCCGCATCGCGGGCTCACAATGCCAGATTCGCCTCAGTTTGATTATGATCCCTGTTTAGCATGGTCCTTAACCATGCCCTTGCTCTTCACTACTCAACTTGGCTCGCCTTTGGGCGGATGAAGAATCTTGCCTTCTTGAACATCCCGCAGATTGGTGATAACATAGAAAAATTTGCATGGCATTACAACGCGGCTAAGAAGGGACTTATTGTACGATAACTGCTGGTAGAAAAAGTTCCGGAGCATTTTATGGCTGGTGGGTCGTAGTTTCCACCTCCCTGGTAATGCTCTATACAAGTGGAATTGTCCACTTCGGGTTCACTGCTGTTTTCGAGCCCATAGCGAAAGAGTTTGGCTGGAGCTACACCCAGATTTCTCTCGCGTCCTCCCTGCGCGGCCTGGAAACGGGCCTTCTCGCGCCGGTTGTGGGGCTGCTCGTCGACCGCCAGGGGCCGAGAAGGCTGATATTCTTTGGAAGCTGCGTCACCGGCCTTGGCCTGATAGCGCTGAGCCGCGTCAACTCCTTGCCCGAGTTCTATGGGGCCTTTGTCGTAATTTCCGTGGGAGGAAGCTTCACGGGCCATGCAGTCATGATGGCGGCCGTAGCCAACTGGTTCCACAGAAAGCTTGCTATGGCGACGGGCATCATGGCTAGCGGCGCCGCCCTCGGTGGTTTTCTGATACCGGTAATAGTGATACTCATAGATAAGCTTGACTGGCGGACAGCGATGCTTATTCTGGGCCTCGGTACCTGGGCTATATGTCTGCCCCTGTCGCTTCTGGTCCGGGATCATCCCGAGCAGTATGGTTATCTGCCTGATGGCGATGACAATAGAAAGGTATCCACCGGCGGCAGCCGTGGGTCCGACCACAGCAATGAGGAGGTGAATTTCACAGCCAGGGAGGCCATGAAAAAGCGGGCATTCTGGCACATTGCTATAGCATTAACGATTCATTCCCTGGTGATGAGCGCAATACTGACTCACGTGATGCCATATTTAAGCAGCATTGGTATCCCCCGGTTGACCGCCGGCCTGGTAGCCACTGCCATACCGATCGCAAGCATCTCGGGCCGGCTAGGTTTTGGCTGGTTGGGCGATAGGCTTGAAAAACGGAGAGTGGCCGCCGCGGGATTCGCCCTGGCGGGACTCGGCCTTGTCCTTTTTGCCTATGTCGGCTCGGTTGGAATGTGGTTACTGGTGCCCTTTCTTGTCATTTTCGGCATAGGATTCGGGGGTAACGTTACAATGCGGACCGTCCTGCTCAGCCGTTACTTCGGCAGGGAGAGTTTCGGGGCTATACTGGGCTTTACCATCGGCCTGATGACGGTGGGAAGTATGATAGGCGCGCCACTGGCCGGGTGGATCTTTGACCACTGGCACAGCTATCAGGCCGCCTGGCTCACCATTGCCGCGCTAAGCATCGCGGCCACGTTCATTATTCTTATAACGCCGCGTCCCGAAGCAGATAACGGGCTGAAAACCGCAGGATGAGTGCTACTTCCCGGACGGTTAGGCTGGGAATGGGCTATCCAATGCCCTCTCACCACGGCAATGTAGAAAAGTATAAGCACGCCGGAAGATATGGTCTTATTGAATCGCTGGCGTTCCCCCTAAAACCAAAACGTGTTATTCCGGACTGGCGCCAGAAAACAGTAAACAGCCTGCTGAGCAGGGAAGAAAAAGACAAAGTAATAAGATTTTATGTTGGGCGTGGGAAATGCACAAGGTGGTCATCCGTCCGATTAAGATGGACATCCCTGGAGACGAAAATCAGATTCAAAAAGACACAAGGTGGACAAGATGCCCATGTTTTGGGGATGAGCATCTTGAAATTATGCCCTGTTAGCAACAGCAGTGTATATAAACCAACTAAGACATTATAATATAAACAGCACGAGGAATATGATGGAAGAAAATAACCGGTTGGAAAGCGTGACAACTGACGTTATGGTCATAGGCAGCGGTATTGGAGGCATGGAGGCCATGAGGAAGGCGCTGATAGCCAAGGGTATCAAGCTCATGAGCCGCGTATGTATCACTGAGCTCATTGTTGAAAACGGACAGGTCAAGGGAGCCGTGGGATTCGACACGGAAAAAGGCGATTTTCTGGCCTTCCGGGCGAAGGCCATAGTGCTGGTCTCCGGAGGCTATCGGTATAAGTGCCTTGCTCCCGGCAACCGGAACTGCACCGGCGACGGTGCGGCTATGGCCTATGATGCGGGGGCTATCATGGGCTGCGATGAAGTAAGCCTTCAGGGACCACCTACCGGCCCCTGTTGAGGAAAGAAGGGATGTGGTTGCCCACGAAGCGCGTAACCTGCTGTTAAACGCGCAAGCCCAGCTTCGGTCTGCGCTGATGAGGGAGGAGTCCAGGTTTGACATGAGGGAGGACTTCCCTTACATTGACAATACGAACTGGCTGAAATGGGTCCAGCTCAGGAAAGGAGAAAAAGGTCCCGTCATCTTCACTCGCGATCTTCCGCATAACGGAATAACGCCGGAAAAGGGAAAGTCTTTGGGGCCTATCTGGCGGGCTATCGAGAAAACGGGGCTTATCAGGTTGGAAAAGAATAGAGTCGAATGGGCATAAAGACCATAGATAGCGAGAAGTGCAACGGCTGCGGCGTATGCGTGGAGACCTGTCCCATGGATGTCATAAGAATGAATCGGGAAAAGGAAAAGGCCTACATCAAATATTTAAGAGATTGCCAGAGCTGTTTCCTCTGTGAGATAGATTGCCCCACGGAAGCCATTACCTGCCAGCCCGTTTTTGAAAGGCGAATGGTACCTTTGTGGTAGATTCTGAGCCTTGGGTAACAGTTCCCGAACTCTTGTTTGGAAAGAAGCATCTTATTCCGGCGTTAAAGCAGTTACTTGTTCCGCACTAATACCATCGGTTCTTTGTTGCCTGTGGTAGAAATTATTAGCGTGGTTCGCGAAATGTACCAGACAGCGAGCCAACTCATCGCTATTAAACTTGAAGAAATAGGGACGCCGCTCCGCTATAGTTCGTCCAAGCCTGACGTCTTTCTACGACCGAGCCGGGACTTGGCGTCCTTCCATGGGATTGCCTTTCCTTCCTTCGCTTCCTGGATGCTACAACGTAATTGCTCTACAGCTTTGTCATCACTAAGTATCTCTAGAGTTTCCAGTATGGCTTGATAGTCCGCCCAGGTCATAATTGCCAGGACCGGCTTTCCTCTCCGAGTAACTGCCACAGTGGCCGGGTCGGCTCCCAGTTTCTCCGGAAGCCGTGTCAACTCCCGCCTGGCATCTACCGTCGTGAGTTCTTTGGTTTCTCTGGTCATAGTCATGTCCATCCTCCTATATCAACCCCCGCTGTACGAGGCTTTCGGCCAAAGCATATATATCCCCGTGGCTGCCATCTTTGCGGATGCCCACCAGGTACACCAACACTTGTTTCTTCTCATCATCAACCTTGTACACTACTCGATGTCGCTGTCCAGCAGCCCTTGTGCTGAAGAATCCTGCCAACCAGCCCCGAAGTGGCTTTCCTTGACTTTCAGGTTCTTCCGCCAGAGCGTCGATGCGTCGTACGATGGCGCTGCGAGTGCGTCTGTCAGCAATAGACTCCAGCGCTTCCAGAGCTGTAGGGGTAACTTCAATCTGGTAGGCCATCAATTGTTCTTATCAATGCTCAACTATAAGTGTACATATACATGTACACAATGTCAAGACTGACTATCAGCTATGCTTCAATCTAATAATAGAGGTAAGATGTGAAAGGGATGTCAACATTAGTGACAATACAAACAACTTCTGTGTCACTATTGTCAACATGGTGGGGAAGGGGGGATTTGAACCCCCACGCCTTGCGGCACATGATCCTAAGTCATGCTTGTCTGCCATTCCAACACTTCCCCAAGGTGTAGAGACGCTATTTCGCGGCAGCGCTGCCGGATAGCTAATACGGGGTCTTTCACAAAATACTATAGCATCCTGAGATGGACGTCTCAAGGTTACGGGAAAGCCGGTGACTATTCAGAATAGCTGCTACTTCGGTTTGGGCGCTCCCTGTCCTACCTGCCAGTAGGGCGAGACTTCTTTCTGCTCCACGAAGCGGCCCATCATCTCGATTATGTGGTTGTTGATGAAGGCCAGCCACCGCGAAGGCTTGTTGTCCTTATTGAAATGCTGGTGCACCACGCCTCCCTTTTTCACCGGCAGGCAGATAAGGTCTCCCGCGTCCCAGTCATGGCGCACATCGTCCACAGTGGTATATCCGCTACCCTTCAGCACGAATATGTTCAGACCGCCCTGGTGCTTGTGCTTTCCGGAGTGGGTCTTTATCTCGTGGACGAAAATGGACCACTTGTCCGAGGCGGTGTCTTTTATGGAATCGCTGGTATAATGCCGTATCGTCCCCTGTCGTGACAGTTGAAAAGGCAGGCTGCTGCCTTTAACCACTTTCCTGCCCGACCTCATTCGCTTGTTCCGCTCTTCATTTTCCTTCATCATGATTTCGTAAACAAGGTGCTGGGACGCTTCTACTTCTTTCTCTCTCTGGGTGACTTTTTCTACCATTATTCAGCTCCTTCCAGTTCTGGTGATTTATGGTATTATACAATATCAAGGTTGATTCAGGAGGACTGCCATAGGTCTCGATAACCACATAAAGGAACTTTGCCGGCGGGCCCTGGATACCTGCAACGCAAGGGGCGCCAGCTACGCGGACATAAGGTTCCAGGAAGTCCGTAGCCAGAAGGTGCAACTGAAGGAAGGCAAGCCCGACCTTCTGGAGCGGCAGAGCCGCGGCTTCGGCATCCGCGTCATCGCGGACGGCGCCTGGGGCTTCGCCGCCAGCTCGTCCATCGAGGCGGCTGAGATTGACCGTGTGGCGGCGCTGGCCGTCAGCATAGCTAAGGCTTCCGCGCTGGTCTCCGGGGACAAGGCCTTCATCGGCGACCCGGTCAAGGTTACAGCGACCTACAGAACCCCTCACAAGATTGACCCTTTCAGCATTCCCGTGGAGCGCAAGTTCGAACTGGTCTCAAAGGCCTGCCGCGAGATGGAACGCGTCAAAGGCGTTACCACTGCCATGTCGAATGTAACCTGCAAGCACGAGAATAAGGTATTCGCCAGCACGGAAGGCAGCTATATAGAGCAGGAGATCGTGTGGACGAGTTGCCAGATTAACGCCCAGGCAGTTGAAGAGGGCGAGGTGCAGGACCGCAGCTATCCGGACAGCCTGGGCTGCGCGGCTGCGGAAGGCTGGGAGTTCGTGGAGAAGCAGGACCTCGCGGGGAACGCCCCGGTCATCGCCGAAGAGGCGGTGGCTCTTTTGAAGGCGAAGCCCTGCCCTTCCGGTGTAACAGCCATTATCCTGGACGGCGGACAGCTTGCTCTCCAGGTCCATGAGAGCTGCGGACACGCCATCGAGCTCGACAGGGTGCTGGGCACCGAGGCTTCCTACGCGGGCACCAGCTTCCTCACCACAGACAAGCTGGGTAAGTTCAGGTACGGCTCTCCATCGGTCAATATCACGGCGGATGCTTCCATGCCCGGCGGGCTTGGCTCCTTCGGCTGGGACGATGAGGGGACGCCTTCGCAGAGAGTGCCGATAGTCCGGGAAGGAATGTTCACCGGCTACATCACCTCGCGGGAAACAGCCCCTGATATCTCTCAGAGGAGCAATGGCTGCATGCGCGCCGAAAGCTGGGAGCATCTTCCTCTCATCCGTATGACCAACATCAACCTGGAGCCCGGGAAATGGAAGCCGGAAGACCTCATCGCGGATACCGGCGATGGAATATTTTTCAAGACAAACAGAAGCTGGAGTATCGATGACAAGAGGCTCAATTTCCAGTTCGGCACCGAGATAGCCTGGGAGATCAAGAAGGGAAAGCTCGGGGCTATGCTGAAGAATGCCACCTACAGCGGTATGACCCCTCGGTTCTGGGGAAGCTGCGACGCTGTCTGCTCGCGGGACTACTGGAAGCTGTGGGGCGTATCGAATTGCGGCAAGGGACAGCCGGTCCAGACCATGGGCGTCGCCCACGGGACCGCTCCGGCCAGGTTCAGGAATGTGCAGGTGGGACTTGTTAAACGAATCTAAAGCCAAGAAGCTGCTGGAGTTCGCCCTGTCGAACAGCAAGGCGGAGCAGACCCAGGTTGTTCTTTATGTAAAGGACTTGGCCACGACGCGCTTCGCGAAGAACTATATACACCAGAATGTCTCCGGCTACGAAGTCCGGCTCTGGGTGAAGGCCGTTTCGGGCAGGAAGACGGGTGTGGCGTCTACCAATAACTTAGGTGATAAATCGATACTTGATACGCTGGAAAGTGCAGCCGAACTGGCCAGGCTCCAGTCGGATAGTCCTTATCAGGTGTCCCTCCCCGGACCGGCGCCCATTAAAAAGGCCAGAGGTTTCGTATCGAAGACCGCCGGATACACTCCTGAGCAGAGGGCCAAGGACGTGGGCGTCATCTGTTCCAGGTCCAGGGAAAACGGGCTGGAGGCCTCGGGAGCTTTCAGCACCGGGACCATCCAGATCGTAATCGCCAATTCCCTGGGGCTTCTTGCCTCACATAAGTCGACTCTTGCCGAGATAACAAGTGTCGTGCTTGGGGATTCAAGCTCCGGATACGCCGAGCACTGCACTCCGGACGTGGGCGAGATAGACATGGAAGCTGTGGCAGCGGAGGCCGTGGACAAGGCTGTGCGGAGCAAGGACCCCGTGGCGCTGGAACCCGGAGAATATGAAGTCATTCTGGAAGACCACGCCGTAGGCGATATTTTGAGTTTCATGGGCTATCTGGGATTCAGCGCCCAGGCGGTGCAGGAAGGCAGGAGCTTTGTCACGGGTAAGGCGGGACAAAAGGTCCTGCCCGAAAGCATAAGCATCTGGGATGACGGCATGGGCAGAGGCACCGTGCCTGTTCCTTTCGATTACGAGGGCTTTCCCAAGAAGAAGGTGGAGTTCATAGTGAACGGAGTAGCTAAAGACGTTTGCTATGACAGCTATACCGCCGCGAAGGACGGGAAGACTTCCACCGGACACGCCTCACTCGCCGGCGAGGGCATGGGGCCCGTCCCGATGAACATGTTCTTAAAGACGGGGAAGGCCACCCTGCAAGATATGATCGCCTCCACACAGAAGGGCCTCTGGATAACCCGCTTCCACTATACGCGTACCGTGCATCCGCTGAAGGTAATCGTGACGGGCATGACCAGGGACGGCACCTTCCTGGTGGAAAAAGGCGAAGTCCGCCGTCCTGTGAAGAACCTCAGGTTTACTCAAAGCTACATCGATGCTCTGAACGGCGTGCAGATGATCGGCAAAACGGCAAGGCTGAGAGACTCCGAGATGGCCTACAACGTGGCGCCCGCTTTGAAGCTGGCCAGGTTCAACTTCACCGGCGCCACGGAGTTCTGATGACGCGGTCGGATGAAAAATCCTTCTCTCCTTCTCATTAATCCCTGGATTTACGATTTTGCCCTGTACGATTTCTGGGCGAGACCCCTGGGCCTTCTCTATTTAGCCAGTCTTTTGAGGCTCAACGGTTATAACGTTAGCTACATCGACTGCCTGGACAGGTATTATCCCGGCCTTGAGGAAGAGCCCGGACTAACAAGAGGCGTGACACGTCAATTCGGTACGGGGAGCTTCTACCGCCGCAGAATACCCAAACCTTCCTGCCTTCGCGACATTCCAAGATATTTCTATCGTTACGGTTTGAGCCAGAGGCTGTTCCTGGAGGCGCTGGGCAGTGTCGAGAAGCCCGCGGCTGTTCTGGTGACATCCGGAATGACCTACTGGTACCCTGGCGCTTTTGAGGTCATCAGGCTGGCTAAAGAACGGTGGCCGGATGTGCCGGTCATACTGGGCGGCATCTACGCCACGATTTGCCACGAGCACGCGAAGGCAAACAGCGGCGCCGATTTCATCATGGATGGTCCCGGGGAGAACAGAATCCTTCCCTTGCTGGAGAAGATAACCGGGGAGAAGACGGCCAGCTCGCTGGAGGTCGCCGACCTCGATGATTTGCTTTGTCCCACCTTCGACTTCTGCTGTCCGGGAGACAGCCACGCCTCTCTCGCCAGGCATGTTGTACCGGACATGGTCCCTTATCCCGCCTTTGACCTTCAGCGCCGAATAGATTACGTATGCCTGCTTACTTCAAGGGGGTGCCCCTTCAACTGCTCCTACTGCGCCAGCCATTTGCTTCAAACGAAGTTCCTGAGGAGGAGCCCCGGTAACGTGGTTGCGGAAATACTCTTTTGGCACAGGGAGCACAGTGTGAGGGATTTTGCTTTCTATGACGACGCGCTGCTCGTTGACGCGGAGAGTCATATCATTCCTGTCCTGGAAGCTGTCATAGCGTCCGGAATTGAAGCTAATTTTCACAGCCCGAATGGCCTGCACGCCCGGTTCATCAACGCGAAGCTGGCGGGTCTCATGCACAGGGCCGGCTTCAGCGCGGTCCGGCTGGGGCTGGAGACGACGTCGAACAGGCTGGACAACAAGGTCACCTTTGAAGAGTTCGCCCAGGCGGTGAGTTACCTGAAGGAAGCCGGGTTTGAAAGCGACAGGATAATCGCCTACCTGCTGATGGGCCTGCCCGGTCAAATGCCTTCAGAAGTGGAGAATGCCATCAGGATGGTGCAGAAATGCGGCGCCAGTCCCTACCTGGCGGAATACTCGCCGATCCCGCACACGGAACTCTGGAAAGATGCCGTTTCATGCTCACGCTACGACCTGGAGGAAGAACCGCTTACGCATAATAACAGCGTAATACCCTGCCTGGGCGGGAAGTTCACCTGGGAAGATGTGAAAAGACTGAAAGAGATAGCGCACGCGCCCGTTTGATAATGGCCCTAGCTACATTTATAATAATCAGGCTTAACTGCGCCATCGTTTGATAAAAGGAGAACAACAGTGGAACTGAAGCACGTTTTTACACCCATTACGATCAGCGGACTGGAGATAAAGAATAGAATTCAGCTTTCCCCCCTGGGCCTGGGCTATGCTGACGATAATTATTCAACAGACAGATTCCTCGCTTTCTATGAGGAGAGAGCAAAGGGCGGAGCCGGCCTGATAAGCTGGGCGCTATGGCCCTATGCCACCGAGCACGGCTATTTCCCAGCGGTTTACAGGGATGACTTCATCCCTGGACTGAAAAGAGTGGTGGACGTAGTCCACAAGCATGGCGCGAAAATAGTGGGCCAGCTTGGCACCGGATACGGATGGGCTTTCAAAGGGAAGCCCGTGGAGATTGTCGGTCCTTCGGGTATATCCCTCATCAAGAGGCCAAGCACGCCTTTCCGGGTAGGCACTCCAACAGCTCCAGAGAGGCTCACGGAGCGGGCCATTACCATAGATGAGATTCACGAGATGGCGGATGGCTACGTGGAGGCTTCCAGGAGAATACGTGACGCGGGGTTCGATGGAGTGGAGATCATGCTGGCCTCCGGCTATACCCTGTCACGCTTCATGTCCCCTGAGACCAACAAGAGGACCGATGAGTACGGAGGCTCGCTGGAAAACAGGCTGAGGATTCTGCGGGACATTACATCGGGCATCAAGAAGAAGGTGGGGAGCGATTTCAGGATATTTTCCAAAATCTCACCCGCTTCGCTGACGAAAGACGGCTACACACTTCAGGAATGCGCCGACGAGATAGTGCCCAGGCTTGTGGACATGGGGATCTGCGCTTTCAACGTGGCCGTGGGCTGGCATGAAGCCCCCGGGGTTATGATGCTGGGCAACGCGGTCAAACAGGGACAGTTCATCAATTTCGCGGAGACGATAAAGAAAAATACGAAGGTGCCCATCATCCACGGTACCAGGATCAACGACCTCAAATTAGCTGATGCCTTTATCGCCGAAGGTAAGATGGATATGGTAAGCCTGGGGCGCCAGCTTATCGTTGACCCTGAAGCGCCCAACAAGGCCAAAGCAGGCAATTTTGATGACATCAAGCCCTGCATATGCTGCTGCTGGTGCCTGGAAACCGTGGATACCCCGGTGATTTGCAGCGTCAATCCGCGGGTCAGCCATGAGTTTGAATATACTGTGGAACCTGCCAAAAAGCCCAAACGCATCCTGGTGGTCGGCGGCGGTCCGGGCGGCATCGAAGCCGCTTTGACGGCAGCCAGGAGGGGGCATAAAGTCATCCTGGCGGAAAAAGAGGACAATCTCGGCGGAGCGCTGGTCCCGGCTTCCACCGCCCCCTTCAAGGACGATACCAAAGCTTATGTCGAGTACATCCGGAGACAGGTGGCCAAGAGCAACGTGGAGTTGAGGCTGGGCAAGGATATTCACATCGAGGATGTGCTTGAAATCGCTCCCGACGCGGTCATTGTCGCCACCGGCGGCAAGCCCATCATTCCGAACATCCAGAACATAATTCGTGGTAACGTGGTGCTTGCGGTAGATGTGCTTAAGGGAAAGCGGGACGTGGGAAGCAAAGTCGTGATAGTCGGCGGAGGCATGGTCGGCTGCGAGACTGCCGAATACCTTTTCCACAAAGGCAAGAAGGTAATCATGCTCGAAATGCTGCCGAGAATCGCCAACGATGTGGTCAAATCACTCCGGTTCGACGTCATTACCAGGCTGAGAAAAGCAGGTATACAGATGGAAACCAACGTCGAGGTGAAACGCATTTCGGAGCATGGAGTGTGGGGACTGAGGCGCGGATTTGACTACGGGCCTAACGATGTGTTTTTTGAGGCTGATACCGTCGTGCTGGCTGTCGGCACGAGGGCGGATAATCCTCTGGCTAAAGAACTCGAAGGCAAAATTCCCGTTCGAAATGTTGGAGACTGCTCCACGCCGGGCAAGATAAAGGACGCTGTATCGTGCGGTTTCCTCGCAGGTAAAGATATATAGACCTAACTCAAATCTCAAAAGTCAAAAATCAAAATGTAGGGGCTCCGGCTGGTCGGAGCCCTTGCCGGGAGAATATCTTGGACTGGAAACTAACCCTAACCGCGTTCGGCATGCTTTTCCTGGCCGAGCTGGGTGACAAGACACAGCTTGCGGCGCTTAGCCTGACGGCTAAGAGTGGCAAGCCCTTTGCCGTGTTTATAGGCGCGGCGACGGCGCTGGTGATAATTACACTTCTTGGGGTCATGTTGGGTGGAATAGCCACCAAATTCGTGCCTGCGGTCTATCTTCATAAAGGCGCGGCGGGTCTATTTATTGTGATAGGCCTCCTGATGCTCTGGGGGAAAATCTAGCCCCTGACAGCAGGCTCACAATGTTCTTTTAGACGAAACACAGTTGCGGATTGTTCGTTTTGCCGCGCAGGGCAGGACCGGGTTTGGAATACTCAAAGGCGACGTTGTGCGCCGTCTTCGCCGCAGCCCCTTCGCCGGTTTTATAGGACCAGGAAGACTCTTCCCCCTCGATGGAAGCAGCTACACACTTGATGGGGTAAAACTGCTGGTCCCCTGTCTCCCATCCAGAGTGGTCGGGGTGGGCCTCAACTACCACAGTCATTCCGTAGAGTTCAAGTCTCCTCCTTCCTCTGAACCGCTGATATTCCTCAAACCCTCTACCGCGGTCATAGGTCCCGGGGAAAACATTATCTATCCTCCGGGCGCCACCCGTGTGGACTACGAAGGCGAACTCGGTGTCGTCATCGGCAGGAGGGCAAAGCAGGTAAGCCGGGAGAGAGCGAAAGACTACGTTCTAGGCTACGTATGCGTCAATGATGTCACAGAGCGCGATATACAGAAACGGGACGGCCAGTGGACCAGGGCCAAGGGCTTCGATACTTTCGCTCCTCTGGGCCCCTGGATCGAGACGGACGCGGACCCGGATAACCTGAAAATCGAGACACGTCTCAATGGCAAGCTGTGCCAGTCCGCGCGCACAAACGAACTCATCTTCGGGGTGTCCCGGCTCGTGGAGTTCATCTCCGGGGTGATGACTCTGCTTCCGGGGGACGTGATCGCGACCGGCACCCCGGCGGGCATTGGCCCCATGAAGCCCGGAGATGTGGTGGAAGTGACGATAGAAATGATAGGCGCCCTGAGAAATTATGTAACGATTTAGTCCACGATTACGCAGTAAGGTCTTGCATAAGAGGCCTTCTTGCGCTATTATGCAGCAGCGCTAATAATGGATGATTTACAATAGGTTAACTGCGCCTCAATAACGATTGGAGATATTGCAACTTTGGATATATCAGAAGTTCATAAGAACACCAAGCTGATCATAGACGGTACCCTTTATAATGTTGACGAGTACGAGTTCGTCAAGCCGGGAAAGGGCCGCGGCATCTACCACTTGAAGCTGCGGAACCTGGTCGGCGAGGGAAGCGTTGACCGCGTATTTCACTCCAGCGACAAGCTGGAGGAAGCGCCTATCACGGCCAATCAGATGCAGTTTCTCTACAAAGAAAACGACAAATATATTTTTATGGACAACCAGAGCTACGAGCAGTTGTCCCTTACCGAGAAGCAGCTTGGACTCAGGAAGTCTTTCCTGAAAGACGGCATGGTGGTGGAAGCCCTGGTCATGAACGACCAGCTTGTGGATGTTAGCCTGCCCAACTTCGTGGAACTCAAAGTGGTAAAAAGCGAGGGCGCCGGCAAAAAAGAGACCATCAGTCCCCAGGCAAAGATAGTCGTCCTGGAGACCGGCTACAGCATTGGTGTTCCTACCTTCATAAAGGAGGGGGACATCCTCAAAGTCGATACGCGTACCGGAGCCTATGTGGAGCGCGTGGGCGCCTCCAAATGAGACATGTTTGAGGATGAGCGGCAGAGGCTGATCCGGCTCAAACACAGCCTGGAACTCCGGGCAAACATTTACAATCTCACCAGGAACTTTTTTCGGGAACAGGGTTTTCTCGAAATAGAAACACCCGTCCGCATGTCCGCCATCATTCCTGAGGCCCACATTATCCCTTTTGAAAGCGAAGGATGGTTTCTCTCCACATCCCCGGAGCTGTATATGAAGAGGCTCCTGACAGCCGGGTACGACAGGATTTTCCAGGTCAGCCGCTGCTTTCGAAAGGGCGAGCGCGGCAGATGGCACAACCCCGAGTTCACTTTGCTGGAATGGTACCGCGTCGGCGGGGACTGTGTGCAGATGATTCGCGACACCGGGCAGCTGGTGACGTCGCTGGCGAGAAGCCTGTTCAACAGTGAAACAGTCAGATACGGAGGCCGGGATATAGACCTGGGCCTTCCCTGGCCGGAGACATCCGTTCGTGACGCTTTTACGGCTTCGGCAGGGTGGGACCCCACTGCCGGGCAAGAGCCGGCGAGGTTCGACACGGACCTGGTGACAAAAGTGATGCCCGGCTTCGATCCAGCCAGGCCGGCCGTTCTCACCGGTTACCCCGCCTATCTGGCTTCCCTGTCCCGTCTTATGCCGGGAGATTCACGGGTGGCCGAGCGGTCTGAGGTGTTTGTGGGTGGCATGGAGCTGGCCAATGCCTACACCGAGCTCAACGATATTGAAGAACAGGAGAAGCGGTTCCGGCTGGAAATCGATCAGATACGGCGGGAAAGGGGCGCGAAACTGGAACTGCCCCGCCGTTTCCTGGAGGCGGTGTCCCGTCTCCCTGACTGCGGCGGCATAGCCCTGGGCATGGACAGGCTGGCGATGCTTCTCTGCGATGCCGGGAGCATAGATGAGGTCCTCGCTTTTCCGTCCGATCTGGCCTGAGTGTCGCCTGCGTTAATCCCCGCAACCACGGTGAAGGTTACCCCCGGACAAAGTCCGTAACTACCCTGTTGAAATCCTCCAAGTGCTCCCTGGACGAATAGTGTCCGTGCTGTCCCGTTAAACTACAGACCCATTATAGCCCGTTATTGCCTCTTATTCCGGGCTGAAATTCGCGTAACCCCGGCAAATGTCATAACTTTGATATCTTTTCCGTCCAAATATTATGACTTCTCAATGCACATCCGATTAGACTTAATTTTATCCAGTCTGTTAGTTATATAGAAGTCGGAATTGGTCAGGCTCCGGCTGGGTCAGGGGAACCTCAGAGTCTTTGTTGTGAGGATGGAGATGTCAGAAACTAAGAAAACTTTAGCTGTTATTCTTGCCGGGGGCCGGGGAACGAGGATGGATATGCTGTGTCACAGGCTGGCTAAACCGCTGCTTCCCTTTGCCGGACGGTTCCGGATCATAGATTTCACGTTGAGCAATTGCGTTAATTCCGGCATCCGCAGCATAGCGGTTATGGTGGACTATGAACGCGAGACGATCGCGGATTATCTGGGAGACGGGCTGCCCTGGATGCCGAAGCAGCAGGGGAGCTTCCAGATTCTCGGGCCAAGAGTTAACTCATACAGGGGCACTGCCGATGCCGTCTATCAGAACCTGGACCTTTTGAGCAAACAGCCGTTCGATTACATGCTTGTTCTGGCGGCCGACCACGTCTACCAGATGGATTACCGCAAGATGTTAGATTTTCATCAGAAAGAGGAAGCTGACGTAACAGTTGGGGTGATCAGCGTTCCAATCGAAGAGGCCAGCCGCTTCGGCACGGTAATGGTGGGTTCCGAGGGCAGAATAGTTGATTTCGTGGAGAAGCCTGAGATACCCCTGAGCAGCCTGGTCTCCATGGGAATTTATGTATTCAGTAAACAGGCCCTTTTGAGAAGCCTTGAAGAGGACGCTTCCGATGTCTCCTCGCCTCATGATTTCGGACACGCCATCATGCCCAGGATGGTCAAACGGAATAACGTCTTCGCTTATAAGTACTTCGACTACTGGCAGGACATAGGTACAGTGGAAGCATATTACAGCGCGAATATTGAGCTTACCCGTGAGTTTCCTGCCATCAGCATGAATAATAAATGGCCTGTAACCACAAGAGATGCGGCTCCATTACCTGCCAGGATATCTCGGCCTGACCTCGTGAAGAACAGCATTGTCAGCCCCGGTTGTGTGGTGAAAGGCAGGGTGGAGAACTCCGTTTTGTCGCCGGGTGTGAAAGTCGAAGAGAACGCGGTGGTGCTGAACTCGGTGATAATGGGCAACGCTACCATAGGGGAACACAGTGTAGTTGATCGTTCTATCCTCGATGAAGGGGTAACTATCGGCCGGTTTTGCTACATTGGTTTTGGAAACAGGCTCATGCCCGGAGACTGGGATGTTACGGTGCTGGGAAAGCGGGTGGTTGTTCCGCCCCATACGGCCATAGGCCGGAAATGCAAGCTGCTGCCCGGCGCGGGGCCGGCGGATTTTACCACCAACGTGCTTCCTTCCGGCACAGTGCTCGCCAGGTGCTGAATTTGACCTTGCAGGGGCTCCGATACATCGGAGCCCCTGCACAATTCTACGAGCCTGGATTTGCATAGTACCCACCGCCCTCTTTCCTCGTGACCGTCTAAGTCTGACCCGCATCTTGAGAATCCCCGGCCCGAAAAGTGTAAAATATATCCCCGGAACCCATAACACCCGATGAGGTTCTGTCAGCCCTGAAGAAGTCCATTTAACATATTGGAGGCTTTATGTCCAAGTTCGAAGTTATCGGCAAGAGAGTAGCTAACGTCAGGTCCGGGCCCAAGGCGACCGGGCAGGCCGTATACACCGATGACGTCAAGATGCCCAACATGCTGTACGGCAGGATGCTCCGGAGCCCTTTTCCTCATGCCCGTATATTGAATATCGATACCTCCAGGGCCGCGGCGCTTTCTGGAGTGAAGGGTGTTCTCACCGGGCGGAACGCGCCCGGGGTAAAAGTCGGCGCTCTCCCCACGCAGTCCGACCAGCCGGTAATGGCGACTGAGAAGGTGCGGCACGTGGGAGAAGCGGTTGCCGCAGTGGCGGCCAGCAGCGAGGAGACAGCCGAAGAGGCCCTGGGACTCATAAAAGTTGAATACGAGCCTCTGCCCGCAGTTTTCGACGCCGAAGAAGCCATGAAGCCCGGCGCTCCCGCGGTCCATGAAGAGGTGCGTAATAATGTGTCCTTCAGGTTCGTCAAGTCCTACGGAGACTCCGCTATGGGCTTCCGGGAATCGGATTACGTCAGGGAAGACACCTTCCGGACTGTTCCTGTGAATCACGCCCCGATGGAACCTCACGGCGTGGTGTGCCAGTGGAACCTTGACGGCACGCTGACGGCTTGGCTGGACGTTCAGACGCCGTTTCTGGTGCAGCGTTCGTTTGCCCGCGTTCTTGGACTACCCGAGGACAGGGTTAGGATTATCAAGACGGAGACCGGGGGAGGTTTTGGCGGCAAGGGAGAATTCCTGGCCCATTATTTTGCCTCGGCCTATTTCTCGAAGCTCACCGGAAGGCCCGTAAAGATAATCATGAGCCGTGAAGAGGTATTCGCCGGCACCCGCCAGCGCCACCCGGTAACCGTGACGATAAAGACCGGAGTAAAAAAGGACGGCGCTCTCGTGAGCCAGGAGATAAGGTATGTGGCGGACGGTGGAGCTTACATGAGCACCGGGCCTCTCATGCTTACCATAGCCTGCTATATGGCCATGCTTCCCTATGCGCTGCCCAACTTCAGCTATGAGGGCATACGGGCCTATACTAACAAGACGTGCTCCGGCCCGATGATGGGGCATTCGGCGCCTCAGCTGCGCTGGGGGATAGAATCCCAGCTGGACATGATAGCGGGGGAGCTGGGTCTGGACCCTCTCGATATCCGCTTGAAGAATGCCATCTATGCCGGCTATCCGCATCCGGCTCAGGCCATACGCTCCTGCGGTCTCAAGGAATCAATACGCGACGTGGGAGAATACCTGGGCTGGAAGGAAAGGAAAGGAAAGCTGCCCCCCGGACATGGTATAGGAATGGCGTGTTCCTCCTTTGGCTCAGGCGCCAAAATGCTGGCCCACTACGGCGGCAGCATCGTGATTCAGATTAACTCGGACGCCGGAGTCAACATCCTCTCCGGAGCGGCGGACATCGGGCAGGGGACCGATACCGTCATCTCTCAGATAGTGGCGGAGGAGCTCGGAGTTACTATGGAAAACTGCCGCATCATCTCAGCCGACACGGCGTTTACCCCCATGGACCAGGGGACCTTCAGCAGCGGAGTGACTCTCAGGGTGGGTAATGCCGCCGTCATAGCCGCCAGGGAAGTCAAGAAACAGCTTTTGGAAGTAGTGGCTCCTCACCTCGAGACATCTCCGGATCAGCTGGAATTCCGCGGGGGTAAAGTCTTCCTGCGCGGGTATCCCGAGAAGGGCATCACTTTCAGCCAGGCCGTGAGGATTTACCGCTACGCCGACAAGCCCATGCCTATTGTGGGAAAAGGCAACTATATCCCGGACATAACGGACACGGCCACCTTAATTCAGAAAGGCGGTATATTCTCCCCGGCTTATTCCTTCATGTGCCAGGGCGCCGAGGTCAAGGTGGATAAAGAGACCGGCGATGTCCAGATATTGAAGCTGGTGACCGGCCATGACTGCGGAACGCCGATTAATCCCATTAACGTGGAAGGGCAGCTCGACGGGGCGGTCTCCAAGGGAGTGGGGATGGCGCTCTTCGAGGACCAGCCGCACAAAGACGGTACCTATCTGAATAACAGCTTCCTCGATTTTCTCATGCCCACGTCACTTGACCATCCCGGAGAAGCGCCTTCGAAATCCAGCGACACGTATGAGCCCAACGGCCCCTTCGGGGCTAAGGAAGCGGGAGAGGGTAATCTCATAGGCGTTTCCCCCGCCATAGGCAACGCGATTTATGACGCCGTCGGTGTACGCATCACCGACCTTCCCATTACGCCGGATAAGGTCAAGAAAGCCCTGGAACTGAAAAGCAAGTTCTTATGATAACTACCACCATTCTTGTGGTGCTTATCGTGCTGGCGGCATTCGCTGTTGGAGCGGCATTATTGCTATTATCAAAGATTTGGTTCTGACGCCGGTCCTGGTTATGAAGGCGCCACAAGCCCATGAACAGCTCGGGTCCGGTTAATATGGAGGACAGGTGTTGCATGTGAAGCGGGTTCTTCTTCTCATAAATCGCTCCTCGGCAACAGGTCATAGCGTCAGCACGGTTGAGCGCCTTCGTCTGATACTTGATAGTGCTCTTGGCAGCGGGATAGACCTTCAGGTTAAAGTTGTGGAAGAACATCCCGAAGCGAGAGAGCTGGCCGGATCGTTCATGTCCTCATCCGGCGCGCCCGGATTCATCCTGGTGGGAGGTGGTGGCGGCACACTGCGGGCGGTTATCGAAGGCATTTGCAGCGGAACAAAACCGGGCAATTTACCAGGGCCGGAGCGAATTTGCATTTCGCAGCTCCGGATGGGTTCCGGCAATATAGTTGCCAGGCAATTCGGTATTCCTCGCGACCCTGAAACGGGGCTGAGGGGAATCGCGGCAAATCTGCGTGAAGACCGCACAGCTCCCTGCTGTATAATGCGTATAGAAGCAGGCAATAGAGATTCTCCACCGGATGTATATCATGCCGCTGCCATGGCCGGCTTTGGCCAGTTCGGACGTTCTCCCGGAGACCTGGCGCGATGGCATCAACGATTACCCACGGTACGCAGGGTGGTTGCCAAGTTTACAGGCATCGAGAGACTCAATAATGTGGAATATTTCCTTTCGGTACTCTGCCGGTTTACCTGGTGTTCTTTGCGGCCGGGGGCTGCCGAGGTTATCGAGGTGAATGCCGGAGACTATGCGAGGACCATGCGGCTGCTTGCCGGGGTGGTCATAAACTTCCCTTTCAAACAGCTTCCTTTCAAGCCGGAACTCAGGGCTGAAGACGCCGCGCTGTCCCTTCACTTTATCCCCTATCCGGGAAGGCTGGCAACCTTTTTCTGGGCGCCTTTAATAAACCGCCTGGCAGGAAACGCCTTGCAAATTACCATCTCAAAGTCAGACACTATAGAGGTCCGCCTGGTAAACCGGAACTCTGCGGAGTTCTTCCTCGATGAAGACCCCCATTTTTTTTACCGGAGAATCAAAATCGGTATTGCGGGGACTCTGGCTTTTGTGCCCGGGCCGGATTATCAGTGGCTTCAGAAGGGGAGGCCCCGATGACTCTTCATGTTGCTGTTTTGGGAATAGATGGGAGCGGCAAGAGTACTGTAGCAACAGCCCTGCCCACTCTCCTTGCTGCTGAGCTGCATATACGTGCGGGTTCAGCCGGAGATAGCTTCTGCATGTCGGAAGCTGAGGAGGACCTGCTTTCACCCAGATTCCATCCGCTCGGACTTTCATTTACCGGGCATCTGGCTAAAGGGTTCAAAAGGCTGGCAAAGCTTGTTGTGGACAACCGGCATCTTTACCCCGTCATCAAACCTTGCCAGATGATATTTCAGGACGATGCTGCTTGCAGGCTGAGCCGGCGCTACAGTGCTGAAGTGATGGTAAGCGACGGCAATGTCCTTCTCTCCTCTATGGGACGGGTCATAAACTATCTGTCTCCTGCCAGTGATAGAGATAGTACAGGCGCAAGCATAGCCGACACAGAGGTCCTCAAAGCAGTTTTTCAATGTTTGCTTGATGGTAAAACGTTGAGTAATGATATCCGGGAGAGACTGCCGGGGCTTGAAAAGGCAGCGGCGGCCATGAAGCTGGTTCGGGGCATAGGTCTGCACGCCGGATGGCTTCCGGACGTGGTGATCTTTCTCGATATCTCTCCGCAGATTGCTATGAAGCGAATAGCCGCAAGAGGTAAGAGAGTCGACCGGCATGAGAATTTGGAGGACCTGTCCCAGGCGCGAAATATGTATTTGAAAACGTTGGATGCCTTTTCACAATACCGCTTATCCGCAGTTATGCACCGTATGGTCACGGACAACATGACTCCCGGGGAGATTTTACAGGCGGCGGTTGGCGCTGTTAAACCTCATGTCCTGGCCCTTCGGAGCGAGAGGAAGGTAAATGGCCTGCCTTTAGGAGCAAGCGATGCAAAAGTAACCAGCAGTTCAGTCTGGAGAAGGCTATTCAACTTTCGCTATCTTTTCGGATATTTGGTGAACAACTGGTTCAAAGGAGCCTGGAGGGAGCCAACTTTTCTGTTTTCCGGACTTGGAAACCTTTTACGGAGAGAGGGATACTCGGCAGGCGTGATGCGGGCGATTTATGAACAGGACAATAAACGATACGGCTTCATGGATCGGGTTTTCCTTGAATACCCGCTTCACCGGGCTGTATATGACCGGCTGCACATCCTGGTAGAAAAGATTGAAGCTGAATTGGAAACCAGGTTGGCGAAGGGACAGGACGTAAATATCTTTACCGCCCCCAGCGGATTTGCCTATGATTTATTCCGGCCGCTGGAGGTCATAGCTGCCAGGAATCCGGATTCTATGAAACGTATCCGGCTGGTCGCCGCTGACCTGGACCCCTACGGACACCTGGAAAAGGAGCTGATTAACCGGGCGGCGAAGCTGGGGCTCCGTTTTGAATTCCTTCGAGGAGATATAACCGATAGCCGGACGCGGTCAAAATTTGAGCAGGCAGCCCCGTATGATGTTGTCCTGTTCGTGGGCCTTTCCAGCTGGTTGCCCAAACCACAAACTTTGGGCCATTTGGAATGGGTCCGCCGGAACATCAAGCATGACGGTATCCTTGTTTCGGACTGTTTTACCGCGGATTTTTACGCCATTTCAGGCTGGCATTTCGGCTATAAGGCAAACTACTATACTCCCGAGATATACAGATCAGTCATGGATTATTGCGGATTTGATGGTTTAAAAGCGCCTGTTTATTCCGGGCGGGATAAAATTAATCACGTTATGCTATTTTCTCCGCTGTGACAGGACGCGTCCTAAGAACATGGTTGCGCTTTGTAGGGCATCTGATGGGTCTTGAATTATTCAATAAAGTGTCCCGCCCGCGGCTCTTTCAGAAGTTGTCCAGTGAAGAGTTCGACCTTCTGATTATCGGTGGGGGAATCACGGGTGCGGCAATCTTCCGTGACGCCGCTCTCAGGGGTATGAAGGTCGCGCTTCTGGAGGCCAGTGATTTTGCTTCAGGCACCAGCGGGCGAAGCTCCAAACTTATTCACGGTGGACTCCGTTACCTGAAACATTTCAACTTTCGTTTGACATGGGAGGCATGCCATGAGCGCAATCTGCATCTGCGGTTAAATAAACATCTGGTCAGGCCGCAGCCATTTCTGATGCCCCTGTACCTTGATAGCGGTGTATCAGCTATCACCTTTCGTCTCGGAATGTGGCTGTACGAAATAATGTCCGGATTGAAGAACCGCCGTTTCCATCGGTTCCTGAGCCGGGAGGAAACACTTCTTATGGCTCCGGGTCTTAAGGAAGACGGGTTAAGAGGTGGAGTGCTCTTACATGACGCGATTGTGAGCGACACTCGTCTGACGCTGGAAACAGTGAAGGATGCCGTGAGGCACGGAGGTATCGCCATTAACCACGCTCCGGTTACGGGATTCTTGAAGAACAATGACAAAATTTCAGGTGTTATCTGCTGTGACCAGCTAAGTCATGGCGTCTATGAAGCGCGTGCCCGGGTAGTCGTTAACGCGGCAGGAGCCTGGGCTGACAGAATAAGAACATTGGATAAAGATGACGTATCCAAACTCGTCAGACTATCCAGGGGGACGCATCTGGTTTTTGACGGTGCTGACGTGCCGCTGACTGTCAGTACGGTTCTCTTCTCTCCTTTTGACCGCCGCCCGCTTTTTCTTATCAAGCGGGAGGGCTATTTCCTTTTCGGCACGACCGACGACTGGGACGAGGCGGAGCCGGAGGCTCCCATACCTGTTAATCACGATGTTGAGTATTTGATTACCTCTCTAAAGGAATACCTGCCCGACTCGCGGATAGACAGGAATAAAGTCAGGTTCATATATAGCGGTTTCAGAACGCTACCCGGCAGCGAGGCAAAATCCGACCCTTCATCGGTTACCCGTGACGATCTGATCGAAGTTTCCGCGTCGGGCCTCATCACAGTAATTGGCGGCAAGCTGACAACGGCGCGCATTATGGCTAAGCGGGCCCTGAAACATGTTTTAAGGCAGTCCGGCAATCCCGGCAGGTGGTCTCCCTGTCGGACGCACAAGGTGCCCATTGGAAGCGCCGGTGAGGAGATTAGTGAAGGCCCTGGACAGGAACTCCTGCAAGTTCGCTCTCAACTGGAAAATGCTTGCGGTAGTGAAATGGCCTGCACGCTGGAGGACCTGGTTGAACGGCGTTTCGATTCTTTGCACTGGAGCAATGAGGAGAGATTGAAACATCTTCACCAGTTTAAAGATGCGATTTGCAATGAGCTGGGCATAAATGACCCGGAATTCGAAGAAGAATACGCCGCGTACCGGCAATACTTGAAGAAATTCCATGCATTACCGCCATAGTAGTTTGCGTTCTGAATACTGTTGATTCCATGGTCATGGGGCTCATGGCGTCAGTACCGGGAGAGCGTGGGGTATTATTTGGAACACCGCCGGGGTCCTGGCTACGAACTCACCATCTGCCCAGATATCTACAGGTTCCTTTGTCATGACCTCCATCCTTCCGAAACGGTGCATGGATACTTCGGAGCATTTAGTATGCCGGCCGGAAAAAACTCTCGGAAGCATTCTGGCCACTTTCAGGCGGCTGAGTTGACGCACGAGGCACAGGTTCAAACGTCCATCATCTATGACGGCAGAGGGCGCTATCTTCATGCCTCCGCCATAGCATTTTGTGTTTCCCACTGCCGCCAGAAAGACAGGGCCTTCGAACTCATCCAGGTCGCCGTTCAATCGTACTGTGACTGCCTGATAGCGAAAAAGCGTCACTAGCGCCGCGTACAGATAAACCGCAGCCGCCGGGAAAATACTGGGCAGCTTGTTATTCATGGCGTACCGGGATACCGCGGCGCTGAAACCCAGGGTAGCAACGGTATGGAAATATCTGTCTCCTGCTTTTCCCAGATCGATGAAATTTACCTTTCCATTCAGCAAAGTATTCACGCTGCCTGAAAGACCTGTTGGAATTCGTAGCTCCCTGGCCAGGTCATTGCCGGTTCCCGTTGGCACTATACCCAGTGTTACAGCACCGGTAGAGGACCGTGAGGACATGATTCCATTCACGATCTCATGTATTGTCCCGTCGCCGCCGCAGGCTACGATTTTAGCAAAGCCTTCTTTTACTGCCTGTCTGGCAAGCTCCTCCGCATGGCCGCGCCTGGTTGTCCACAGAACTTCAGGGAGACATCCGGCTTCCCTGAGATGGCTCGCAACCTTGTCCATCAACCGGCGCTTATTGCCTCCTCCGCTTGCCGGGTTGGCAATGAGAGCCCAACGTTCTCCAAATGAGGAATTACTCATGTCACCGCTTTATCCACCAACCTAGAATCTGATAGCTGCCATGACAAAGATGATAGCAAGCTGAAATATCCCCTGCGCGCCTCCCAGCTTCGCGTTCAACATGCCCAGCCGCGCAATTTTGTCGATGTCGGGCTTTTCAGATAATATTTGCCTGAATATTCGAATCTCGTTCGGAAGCAGGAATCCAAAACCTTGAATTGTAAGTATAGCTGTGATAGTTATGGCGGCAAGAATCTTTGGACTGGTCAGTGAATAGCCCAGGCGGCTGGTGAGGATAAAACCCGCGGTTGTCGTTACCCCGGCCAGGACCGGCATAAGAAAAGTCATTCTCGGTATGAGGCGCTTAAACACCGCCGCTTTCTCCCTCGGTTCCAGCCCGCCCATTACAGGCCCAAGAACAAATCCCATGAACAGGTCGATTCCCGTCCAGAGGCCGCCGATCAGGATGTGAACATAGTTGAGGCTTACCAGGGGGCCGAGATTGGCGGCATATACGAGCGCGCCAATCGGTACGAACACCGCCAGGATGACGAAAACAGGGTTGGCTAACTGAATAATCCTTGAGATCATGACTCAGGCAAAAGTCTGGAATTTATCCCCGGCAGCGCCGCAAACCGGACATTTCTCAGGTATATCTCCCTCGTGGGTCCAGCCGCAGATTTCGCACACTCTGATCGGGCCGAGATCAACATCCTGTTTACTGGAATCAATTGCTGTCTTGGCCTTCTGAAACAGGGCGGCGTGCGTTTTCTCACCCGAAAGGGCATAAAAGAAACTCTGCTGCGCCCCTTTTTCTCCCTGGAATTTCGCGGTCTCCAAAAAGGTTGGATACATTTCGGTAATCTCATATGTCTCGCCGTTAATGCCTCCCTGAAGATTCTGGGAGGTGCTGCCGATCCCGAAGGCGGCCATTGACGCGCAAAGAGAGTCGCCCGCCTGGCCCCTTAGTTCAAGAAAGTGACTGGTAGCATGAATAGTTTCGGCGGAAGAGATAGCCCGGAAAAGACGGGCTACATTTGGAAATCCTTCCCGCTGAGCTACATGTCCCCAGACCTTATACCTCATGTGAGCCATAGACTCGCCGCCGTGGGCATTGCGCAGGTTGCCAGCTGTTATCGGATGCATCGTTAATTCCCCTTTGCTAAGATGATTTCATTATAGTCGAAAATACGCGATCCCAATAGTACTACGGGTAGACAACACCTTGGGACACAAGTGTCATAAGAACGCAATAACTTTCATCCATATTTTGAGCTTCCCGCGAAACGCTGAACTTTTAGAATTGACTGCATAATATTTATCCGGTTTCTTCATTTTTCCTCGGTTGTAGACCGTGACTCTGGTTAGGACGGCCTCCGGAGCAGTGAAAAA